>Ga0247778_1000098_pt1 | contig 147552 bp, 148 predicted proteins | sample UWRJL049202B5_FD_179939 | JGI IMG/M metagenome (GOLD analysis project Ga0247778, IMG submission 179939) | Plant litter microbial communities from Arlington Agricultural Research Station in Wisconsin, United States - UWRJ-L049-202B-5 | ecosystem: Environmental > Terrestrial > Plant litter >... | reverse complement strand
CGAGTAGTAGACGGCATTCGATATATCGCTGTACAGTTGTCTAATATTCGGCTCTGTCTTCGCCATCTCCGATAGTTCTCTGATCTCCAGAAGCATGACCCGGCAATCTTCGACGTCTGGTCCTCCATGATCTTGACATAGTTGCTGATGGAATTGTCTCAGGCCGTGCCGTTCTTTGTGGATTTTGCTCTTTTGAAATAACTACCATGCCATATCCAAATCTTTTGTCGGCAACGTCCCCGAAGCGAGGGCCGAGAAATTTCATTATCATCCCAACCTCAACCCTCGATCTGAAGCAACACCATCAAAATCTCATCTCTCTAGAATACACACCGCTGCCAATTGGAGCTGCGCTACTACGAGCATGCTAGATGAGACGACGATGCAGGTACCCGCTACAGTCTTGATTCGGCATTCAGCCTCTGAGCGTAACACAGTTACAGTAGCAGGTGCGATAGCTTGGACCTTGCCTTCAACTAACACAGTCAAGGCGTGCCTGCCAAATGTCATTCTCTCAACGTAAGAATAAGTCAACTGCTCTTTCCTCGCTTCTCTACAGCCTTGATACCTTCTCCTCGCTCCAGTTCTCTTCTCTCTCTTCATTCAACATACACCACATCATTGAACCCAGCATTCCCAACCCGCATCATTCAAGCAATTCCAATCCTCAACCTCTTCTGGATCATTACCACGCAGCTATTCTTTCGAGTGGTCAACATGCGTTGCTCCGTATCCATCCTCTTGCTCCCAGTCTTCGCCGCTCTGGTTTTGGCCAAGGGCTGGCGCCCCCATCAGGTATGAACACCGCCCTTGATGTTCAACACGATCTGACGGCTTCAAAACAGGGCACTATTGGTTTAGGTCAAAACTGCAACCCCTCTGACATAGATTCCTGTGTCTATGGCGCGAATTGCTATGCTCTCAACTCGATGTTGATACCTCAATGTGGCAGCTCCCAGGCCACCTGCAACCACAACGCCCAGTGTGCATTCAACACTTGCAATGAAGGCATTTGCAACGGCTCTCCTACAAATGGCACTGTTCGTCTTGGCGAGCCCTGCTCACCATCGCTTCCAGGTAGGCAAATGTTCCACAGCATGCCGAGCACTCTTCTGACTTCGATGCAGGCCAGTGTGCAAATGGGGCCAGCTGCTATGCTGTCAACTATATGGCAATTCCGATTTGTGGCAACTACCAGGCTTCCTGCCAGAGTGATTCGCAATGTGCCTCCAATTATTGCGATAAAGGCCAATGCAGTACACGTGGGATCCGGTCCTCAAGTAATGCCACCACGTCTGCGAACGCGTCGGCTACCTCGACTCACACGAACTCGACCTGTCCAAAGCTAACAGGCGGTGGACCGTGCATAAATCCCACGCCATTCCTGGCACCGCTAGCTGGACGACCAACTCCTGGAGCTGGAGGCAAGACCCCTGGTGTTAACGGGGCAGGCGCGACTTCCATATCTGGCTCAAAGACTTCTCCTTCTGCAGTCGTTGCAAGCGAAGCCGGAAAGAGCATTCAGGGGGCACTTGCCTTGTTGGCGGTAGCGGCTGCATTTGCACTTTTCCTCTAGTCATTTTTCTTCGTGAATGGTCTCACTTGTTCAGAGACTTTCGAGTTACTTGTATGGGCCCTCGTATTAGCGGCTCTTTTGTATGAACTATAATGACTCGTGCACTTATGGCATAATGGAATGATTAAAGTACCCAATTGTGCCACGCTGAGTGAGTGAGTGATTTTGCCGCTTTTTGCGTGCCTCGCAAATTATCTGTCTATGCTGTACACCGGCTTGGAACAACTGATTCCAGCGAGCACCTCTAATCAGAACTAAGCAGAGCTCGATCAAACATCATATCATCCACTAGACTCTGGACAAAGGACCAGAAGATCTGTACTTAAGGAGAGGTTGCTTCGATCACGTGGAGTTGGGTCAACGTGACCTTGCCAAGCACCATGTCTCATCTCTTTCATCAGGCCTCCCTCTCTCTTTATCTCTTTCTTCCGCATCCCCAAGCCACGGTGACCAGATCTGGTCATCTTCCCAAATCCGGGGAAGCTATCGTTCCTTCCCCCTCGGTGTGTCCTACACAAGTATGCTACATACCAGTGCAGTCACACCCAAAATGCGGCTGATGTGGCTTGCTGAGAGTTCTCATCACCGGATAGGCTACCCCCCGAGAAACACCAACATTCTCACGCTCCCCCCCAATTCGTAACCGCCATACGCGGAAGCAGTCACGACCCAGGGCTTATTTTTCGCATAGCCTTTTTTCCTCTCGTCTTGTCTTGGTTTTTAGCAGGAATTAGGGCAAGTGCTGATTCAGGGCCTGTCTCACATGGTGATGATTCATACTACTTTGCAGGCACGCGCTCGCCGAACGTGGCGCATGGCGTGGAGGGTGGTGACTACGCCCTCCACCATCTGGTGTAGGCGGCAAGTGACTGTCTATTTCGTATATATCTCACATAATTCCCGATTTTGCATTTCTATTTCTATACTTCTCTTGGAAAAATCCAAGCTTCTTTTTTAAACATACATTCGTTTTGAGATACGGAAGTTTACAGTTACCCGCAAAGCGCATTCATCGACCGGCCTTCGAGCCGGGCAGATTTTAAAACACTTACCAACACTCTTTACTTTTACATTATACCATATATCATAGAGAGAGGAACAAGATGCCTTTCAACGAGCTCCAACGCCGAGACTCTTGGCCACCAACTATAGTGCGCATCCCACCGCGCAACACCTCCGATCTCACATTCGACCCCACCCTCCTCGACGAAGACCCCATCTCTTTCTTCCTCACGGCGCCAGAAGACATAGACGACTTCCTGTCCGACGAAGAGCTATCCGCTGGCATCGAGTCCTCTTCCAAGTCTCCTGTGATTAGAGAAATTTCCCCGAGTAGTCTACAGAGGATTCCAAGACTCGAGGAAGAGGATGAGGAGGAGGAGTTCGAGGTCCCGATGACGCTGGCGGATTTTACGGCGAAACATAATAGTGGGAGGCAGAGTCGGAGTGGACATTATTTGGAGGGAGAAGCGAAGAAGAAAGGGGGGTTGGGACTCGGTATCACACTCCCGGAACATGTAGCGATGCGTGGACGTGCGAGGGTTAGATTGATACCTGAAGGCAGGGGAAGGGGACGCGGCAGAGCGAGGACGTTGAGTGCGAGGCGGCCGCAAAGTTGGCGGGAACCGAGTCCAGAAATTTGGCGGATCGAGGAGGAAGATGAAGACGGACATGGGAATGCGAATGCGAGTGGGAATGTACTAGGGGGAGTCGAGATGGGGAGGAGTGTTTCGACGGCAGGGAGTGGGGGGGGAGGGATACTGAAGGGCAGTCCGGGGTGTAGTGCTAGTCCTAGTCCGGGGCCGAAGAAGAGGGTTCATTGGGCTGATATTTGAGGGTGTTGATATGATAGGTGTGAGGGGCATTTGCATTGGGCGGCGTTTGGCATTTGGGAATTCAGATTGCATACTTTCTTTTGTGTGGCATTGACTGCATTTACATTCATATTCTTTCTTTCTTTCACTTGGAGGGATCATTAGCATTGATTGCATTTACATTTACGTTATTTCGAGGGTTTTACTAGGAGGGATTTACGGTTTGGTGTATATTTGGGATTCACATAGATGGATGGAGGGGCAGGACTGGGCTTTAGGTTATGCGCTCCTTGACTCGGCATAGTTAGATGACTGGACGTTGATCACTCAACATGATAATGGATACCCGTCACATAGTACAATTATTCAGTTCAAGAACTCTCCTCCGTGAAATCAAAATTACAGCCTCTGAACTTTGACAGCTTCCCTTGACATCTGGCGAAGATCCATTCACCACTATCCGTCATCTCCACACTCATATCATCCTATTTTAGCAAGCATTGAACTTTCAAGGATATTCCATTGCAACATGACCACAACAGAGGATGGAAGCAGAGACATTTCCACAGAAGCAGCGATCCGATCGTTCGGTACCAAGATCGCTTTTATAGACTTTGACGCACGAGGGCTAATATTTAACAATATTCCAACGCGCCGCATGGATGATTGCCACCAGAAGGAGCCCCCACTCACTGAATGAATGAAAGTCTGCTGTCAAATACGAGTTCACCTTCAATCAAATCTCAAATACGTTCAGTAGACTTCGAACTGATTCTTGATATGTAAAGGGTTGTTATAACCAAGTACTCAAGACTCAAGCAGCGAAGGCGTAAAGGACGTCCTGCGAAGTCTAACAACGCGCTTCAGATAATATTCCTGGATTTGCACAGTGCTATTATCACTTTTGAATTTCTGGAAAGAGGAATCGCTCGAGTTTATATGGGCGAAAATTGGATACCTTTTCAAGACGAGGGGGGAAGGGGGTTCGGCCGCACCCCTGAGTCAACCCCTTCCCAAACTCTCGTACTTAAGTTGACCGACTTCTAGACAGGGTTGAGAGTAAGAAACCTGAAACTTCAAGAAGATCAGATGGATGTATGAGCTTCCGTAGAAGATTTTGAACAGCGCTCACAGGCAACTTATGTCAAGTATTGGGAGAAATCAAAATTTTACACCAGAAGTCATATTGTTTTGCACTGGGAAGATGGAAATTCAGTCGAGGAAAGATTTGCTGTCAACGAAACTTTCACTTGCATCTGTTCTTTACATAATATCTGAGAAGAATGTAATGATGGAAATTTTCCACGACAGTTTTGAGAAGCTGTTTGGTAAAGTACTCGCTGTGGAGACCAGAACAGGGCTACCGCTCACATATTCCTGCAAAGGTGATAGGCTTATGACACTGTTGATGTTCTCGATAGCGAGATGGCTGTTTTATACTTCCAGTCCCGACGACAAACCTCAGACTCATTCTGGGAAAGGGGTGAATGGAAAGTCATTTCTCAAATTGAAGAAGCGCTTGCTTTGAGGGGTGGTATTTAAAGACTACCTCACATTAGACGGAGGAATGCCACATTCACCAACATGTCTAGGAAAGACTTACAGGGGAGTGTGGAAAAGGAGGCAACGAATCGAAGTGGATAAGCTGTTGGACTTTGAGGTCGTGATGTGGTATGAAGATGGAAGTTCAGGAACGTCTAGGGGGGAAGGCTGGAATGAATGAATGCAGGACTGACAGAATGAATTACTGTTACGAATTAACCACTGTCAGAACATCGATTCACCGGTACCGTGAAATAATAAAAAAGCTCTGGTATCACCCACCAGTTCCCATCCGTGACCAGAACCACAAACAGCAGAAAAGTCACAAGACACAACTTGGTTCCATAAGATCCACAAACATGGTCTTGAAGTATTCTTGCAGATGATGTTGCCCAAGGCAAGCCCTGCTAGCTTATACACTGGTGGACATGACGAATGACAAATAATAACCGCGAGGCACACGGGAGTTTAGCACCTACTTTTCTTCACTACAAGCAAGGAATCAGTACCACATATTGCTCAGAGATTACGAAACGAGCGAGATGATACACAGCTCGTCAAACTCAACACTGCAACATCAAGGAAGTTTTATATACGCTGATGAATCGGCCACTGATTACTCTAGATCGAGTGGGCGTGCGCGAGATTCTCCCGCGTTGCAAAGAGGAGAGGAAGAAGAAATGCAAATTAAAGGATGTTGAAATTGCTTCCATTCAGCCACTTGCAACTAAGTGGCGGACTATCTAAAGATTTATATTCATCCATGCACAAGATCGCCAATATGTCCTTCCATCCATCCATTCCATATTCCCAAAACGCCAGACAAGCTTTTGCCCTAAGCTACCCTTAATACCTCACGCTAATAATGCTGCAAAGGTATCTATCGAGAACAGATATTAATAAAAGACCCAGTCCAAACATGATCAATGTGGTGTCATCTCATCCTCCACGCCTTGCTCCCCATCTTCATTCTTGAAGCTGTACATCCTGACCTCGCAATCTTCGCTGCCAGTGCACATCCTGCTATCGCTGAGACCGATGCACGTCACGGGTCCTTGGTGTCCGCTGAACGTCTTCTCGCATTTCCCGGTTCGAGCGTCCCACACTTTGACCATACGGTCTTCGGCGCCGGAGACAACGCGCAAGGTATCACCTGCTAGAGCCCAGACGCCTTCAACGTGACCGAAAAAAGTTTTCAAACATTTGCCTGTAGTGACGTCCCAGAGTCGAACTGTAGAGTCGAGGCCTCCGGTTACCATGTACCGGGCGGGACGGGGACGGGTCGATGGCCATAGCTCGAAGGGGGAGATAGAAGGTGGCGTTGAGACGTGCGCGTTTAGGTCAGATGTGCTGGCTGTGCTGCTAGTTCCGTCATCCACATCCTCCGCGTCGGCATCCTCAGGTTCGTACTCGGCTGGCAGTAATGTGACTTGCTGGACTTGACCAACATGTCCGATGTACGTCTGAATCGTCTGCTTGGTATCCAAGTCCCAAAGGCGAACGGTGCAATCATCAGAGGCAGAAATAACAGTACGAGAGGCTGAATCAACCCTTACAGCGTTGACCCAATCTTTATGGCCTCTCAAGCAGAACGTACTCTTGTCTGCAAAGTTCCAAATCTTGACAGTCTTGTCAATGGATCCTGAAGCAAGAAGGTTGGCATCGAAGTTCACCGCGATGACGCCTTCCGTATGGCCGGTATATTCGGCGAGCTGTTCTCCCGTTCGCCAATTCCAAACTCGGATTGTTCTATCGAGACTTCCACTAATCAACTTTGTGTCGTCGAATTGGAGCGCTCGGACCCCAAGGGTGTGACCTCGGAGTGTTCGGAGACATTCTCCAGAGTTAAGATCCCAGATCTTAATTGTGCTGTCGTAAGACCCAGTGGCTAAGACGTTGTCGTCAAACTGTAAGCACATGACACCATTCTGATGACCCCTGAAAATCTTCGTGGAGCAACGGCCGTATTTCCAGTTTGTCCCAACCTTAAATCGATCCTTGTAGACATCTTTCCAAGGCCGGAATTTTGGCTTGGTGAAATATGAGTCTTCGGCATTTATTCTCTGCCGCTTGCTTCCTTCGGGAGAAATTGCTAACAATCCATCTGAAGTGAACGACTCTGCATCTCGCTTGCCTGTGCCATTTAGGGATGGAGCCTTGATCATTTCTGTGCCGCCCCTCTCATCCGGTATCGGCGTCAAATTTGGAGACCATTGATTGAGGCCACGACCTGTAGCTCGTAATTGCTGTTGTCGCTTCCAATCTCTCAATCGTTTCCGTTCCAGTAAAGGTAGTCCCCAGCCACATTTGGTGCATTTCCGGTCAATATGTTGCTCGCACATCTTATGCCATACCACATCATCGTCCGCGAGAATACGCCATCGCTGACTGACTTGAGCCGCTTTGCAAAGTGAAGTTGTGTCGAGGTGACAAAGAATCTTGAAGGATATTTCGGAAGGAAGGGCGGTGAGAAAGTCGATGCGGATAAGGTCACGAACGGCGGTGGAGAGATAAGAAAGTTGGGGGAAACAGCATTGCGTTAGAATTCCTTGGAGCATGAGATTTCGGTGTTTTGCTGGAGCTGCGGAAAATAGTGACCAGACGTGGGAAATGCCTTGCTGATCGTCTTGGGTTAATGTTTCGAGCTCCTATAAATTTATTAGCTACGAGCTTTATACCACCGATTTCACAACATACCCTCTGTAGGTTCTCCATCGTCGGCTCATCTGCTGTCCTCCGACACTTCGAGTCCGGGCGATGTCTGTAGCAGTATTTCGTACTTGGGTCCTTCTTGGATGTGTCTTTCTTCGCATTTGGTTGTGGGACGCCTTGAGGAGCGTATTGTTCGGGAATATGCCTCGCAAGGAATGGCGCAACCGTCTGTCCGGCGACCTTGCTCGTAGACGATATGGTAATCGTGGGGTCTGGTCCATCATGCTCGCCATCACAGTTCAGCTTCGAGGGAGGCTCTCCCGCCTCCTGCGGTTGTCTTGCGTGCTCCACAGCCATCCTCGATTCCGGTGGTAGCTCAATACTCAAGGGGAGATGAGTGTGTTTTGAAGCGTCTCTCTCCTGCCGATCGGCCGGTACTTCAACAGACTGGCGCAGCGCCATGGAGTCGGGGAGAATTGACGCCATAACGGCGCCAGGGGTGCAGTCAAAGGGAGGGGCCACTCAGCCGCGTGGATGAGGAGGAACAAAGGCCTGGCTCAGTATGGCGAGCGCATTGAGGAATGTAAGCGGTGACCAGGTTCCAAGATAGTTTGCGCATCCAAGGATCTCAAAGGATAAAAGTTGAGGTGACTTTGCCTTCGATGGCGTGCTACAGCAGTCGGCACGGTTGACGAGGGTTTGCGGCGCAAAGTCGGACAATGAATGGATGTCGCACCGTAACGAGGCGTGTAAATGCAGTGGCCGATGCCAGGATCGGCAGCAGGTCGGAGGGCAGTTTTTGGAGGAATTCGGAGGTGGTGATGGTGGTGATGGTGGGGATGAGGGTGAAAACGAGTGTTGTTGGCCGCTGACCGACTTTGGGGGACTGCGATATTGAAGGTCCAGGAGAGACTGGGAGCCCTGCACTTTCATCAAGGTTCTCTTGCCAGGGCTGCACCTGCAGATCGCCTCCGCCGCCGATTGCGTTTGATTGCGTTTGATGTGCTGCCTGAGGCCAAATCACGAAATCCAAATTTCAGATCACGCGATTTGTCAAGAATGCAAGTTTGGTAATGTTTGACTCGTGAAGAAGTGGTGAAATTGGGAGAAACTTGAAATTGAAGTCTTATCATCCGAAGAACCAGCGCCACGATTTCTAGGACCTAGATATTGTCTTCACCGCCGTACTGTATCTTCTCTTTCCTTCTGAAGCCCCGACTTTTTCACCTCGCAGCTTCACGTCAAAGCTGGGTTAGCTGGGTTAGTCAGACACTACCGGGAGCCAATGCCGCCTTCCAGGGTCCATGAAGCTAATATTTAGTGTCCTTCATTCGGGTCCGGGTCGCTTCCCCAGAAATGCTGTCATGGAAGACTGGTCCACTGGTCCCAGATGGTGTCGTTTTTGCACTCACGATGGTGTGCTGGATGCGATGATTGAAACAGCTTCTGGACTGTAATAGCCATGTCATAAATAACGTAACGAGATAAAAATTGATTATTGTAGTACATAAAACCCCGCATCCAAGTATCCATCCAGTGCATGCACTTCGGAGACTTTTCATAGAATATAAAATGATGAAAGCGGGGTTGAATGGAGGGACCAGGAAGAGCCACAAACGGCTGGAGATGGTAGCTATGCATGCCTTCAACGTATGATGTCTCCTCATAATTGCGTAAAATGGCTTATTTTTGGAGCGACCTTGCGCTTGATTCGTATCAAGCGTAACAAATCTCAGGGAACCTGCCGGGCGAAAAATCGGTTCATTAGGTAAAAGCGCATATGTTGTGTTCATTGAATGAACATCTTGATTGGAGAGTTTCGTGACGCTGCCGAATCGAACGAGAGCTTCAAGAGTCTTGAATTTGAAGGACAAGATTTGCCATCTGGAAGTACAGTAAACAGGCTCAAGTTGATTTGATATTCATTTCACAAGTCAACGCCTTACCTGGATGCTGCCACGCCAGAACCTGCATCGACATTCTCATGAGATAAGCTCTCAGGATTGTAACGTTAAAGGAAGAAAATCCGAGCTTTGAAGCTAAAGAGACATAACCGACTAGCAGTAATAGGCAGAGTGACATCCATTGGTCTGGAAATGAATTTCCTTAGCGCTATGAAAGGAACGGAAACAAAAACAGAGTAGATGTGGACTACAGCTTCCTGGATGTCTTTGCATACACGTCAATGATCTTCTCGATGAAAAGGCACCAAGAACAAGAACAATCATCGTAAGTTCGAATATTTCAGGTCAACATATGAAAACAAAGCGAGAAACTATATTCGGAGGAAGATTGCCCGCGCCGATGAGGTCCTGGTGGTCCTGGCGTTCTTGGTGGCTGTCGTCCCCCGAATATGGTCAGCCTGGACCACAGCCTTGTCTACAGTGCACCTCGTTCAAACAGCTTGAGATAATAAAATGAGCCATCTCGGAAGATAGCAGGGCCCCTATCCAGAGACAAATCTCATTTCAATCTCGTTTCAATCTCAAAATGTCTTCCTCACCAACTCTCCCCGCGAGCCAGAGCCAATCATCACTCTCGCCGTCCAATTCCCCATCACATTCGATGAGCCGTCAAGATGTTTCTCTGCAGACTCTTGTATCACATCTTCTCGCTTCGAAACGCTCTTTATCTTCAATAAGTACCGTATGGCGTGCAAACGAAATTGTTACCTCAGCAAGGGCGGCGTTGGAAGAGAGTGTGGTGTTGAGTGCCAGGACTGGGTTTCTTAGACAAGGTATCTCGGGACAGGTCAAGATACTTAGAAAAGTTAGAGGCGGTATCGAGAACGTTTATAAAGATGGACAGAGAGATTTCAAGGTATGAAACTCTGCAGAGCGATGTGGGGAAATATAAGACTGACAGGTCATTAGAATGTCATCCGAACTCTCGATGCCGCCAACGCACGGCTGGAATCAACAATGGACGTCTTACGGTCTACAATGGTGGAAGCAGCGTTCAGGCCTGAAGGAGAGGAACCGCGAAGTCTCCTAGACTTTGTCGATGAACAAGGCGTGGAGACCATGCGAGATGCTTTAAAAGAGTCAATAAGAGAGACTAAAGTCAGTTCACCCGCTCTAATAGCTGCTCCCCCATCTAACACCCTATCAGGAAGCACAAACCAAATTCGACTCCTCAATCCTCTCCTTCGACGATGACCTCCGCGCCCTAAAAACAGCCATGATATCCGCCCCTCAATCTCACACCTCCCAATCAAACGACACCCTCTCCTCCCCCATCCCCTCCCACCTCCAAACCCTCGAAACGCACGCCCAAGAAATGGCCTCCCTCCTCGAATCCCTCACCTCTCACTTCGATCTCTGCGTCAACGCAATCCGGCACACGGAAGGCGGCTACGCCGCCGTCCGCAAAGCAGCCAGTTCCCAACCACCCGGCTCAGAACCCGTTTCCGTATCCGGAGTAATGAACGCCGCATCCGATACTATATCCGAGCCCATTTCATCTGAAGAACGCCGGGAGATGCTAGATGTGCTTGAGAAGGACGCTGCGCAGGTTGAGGATGTCGTTATGGAGTTGCGGGAATTTTTGTCTGAGATGGAGGCTAAGCATGAAAGTATTCTTGAATACGTCGCTTCGTTGAACGCGGCTTATAATGATACGAAAAATGCTTATCATATTCTTGAGGGTGTGGGGGCGAGACTTTCGGGGTATATTGCTGCGAGTCAGGATTTCAGGGCTCATTGGGAGGAAACGAAAGCGCAGATTCAAGAACAGCTTTCTGAACTTGAATCCATGCGTTTGTTTTACGAAAACTACTTTTCTTCATATGATTCTTTGATACTGGAAGTTTATCGCCGCAAGAATTGCGAGGAGAAAGTCAAAGGGATTTTGGATAAGGCGATGGAGCAGGTGAGGAAGGTGTATGAGGCAGATATGAAAGAGCGGGAGAATTTCAGGCTTGATGTGGGGGATTTTCTGCCGGTAGATTTATATCCTGGTGTTAATGTGCCGGCGCCTAGGTGGGAGTTTGTGCTTGGGGAAGAGGGGAGGGGGAGTGTGCCGGAGTTGGAGAAGAGGGCGATTGAGGCGGCGGGGAAGAGGGAGAGGGATAGGCAGAGGAGCGAGAGGTGAAGGGGCTTTTTCTGTATATGGGCGTTGATCGAGGTTGGATATATGATGCCTTGGGAATTGGATAGGTATTTAGGAAGGTTGTGTTCAAATATTTGGATATCCCCGTTCAAATTTATTTCCATTGTATATCTCGCCCCCTTTTCCACTACACCGAAGGTCTAGCTATTTAGTAATCCAAACCCGAAGTGCAACAAAAAGTCACATTCTGTCTTTCTCCTTCGGGGATTAGGAATCTTCCTTTACATGCCTTAGGCTCCTCATCTCTGTTTCTTCCTGCGTCCTTCAATCTACTTTTGAAACTATCTCGCCTCCTGCCTTGCCTTTCCGCGCTCCGCGCCTCGTCCACGGCATCCCAAGGATCTCATGACCCTTTTATTTTTTTAAAGTTTCTGGCTCTCTAGAGGAGAGAGAATTATATTGAATGGGGTATTGATTCGCCTGATTGTTGGTTTCTCGATTTGTAACGGGGTGGAATAGAGGGTGGGAAAGGGGGGGGGGCGAATGCTGGAGAGGGCCAAGGAAGTATTGCGTTGGGTGCTGGAGAAGGCTTGGTAGTGAAATTTATGGGCGAAGGTCTTCCTTGACGGTCAATATTTCATGTCGATGATTCTGATAGATGTGATATTGGGTCACAATGTTGGCTTGGGATTTCTTTGTCATAAAACTATTCATTTTTTGGTATATACTGCTGGGATAGTCAGATTTGAAGAGATCTGATCTTGGTGTATTGCAAATGGAGATGGAAATGAGTGCGCGATCGTCGGCGCTTGGGGTAGACGATTTATGGAGAGGCTTTCCAATGGTGGTATCTAACGAGTAAATTTTATTGTGAGAGTGTTGATTTCTGGGGAGATTAATGTTGCAATATCGAGCCTCGAAAATGACTCGGAATCTTTGTGGGTCTGAGACTGCAAGGGCGTTACTATCCTCGAGTCATTCATATCTCCACCTTTCACTCGTGGCTTCATAGAAACGCGAATCAGAACGAGTAGCCTGCAAATCGGAATACTTTTGATACTTCCCACAATACTCACCAGGCACCAAGTCATCATCCTAAAAGCCTTGTAAAGTAAACGAACGTCCCCGATGTGAATCTCCACATAAGGCTGCAAAAACTTCCATCCCGCCTCCCAAAATAACACAACACAATACCAACAGGCCGGCTGAACTACGATCCTAACTGGGGGGCAGAAAATCCTCACTTCATTGGACTAAACTACCCTCAGGGGGAACCTAACGCCAACTCATGAGCTGGCATAAAACCTATCCAATAGAATAAAATGGCTTGAAGGAATATCAGGCACATAAATATTAGACAACGTGAAGTTATGCAATTGGATGTGGATGGCGGGGTGAATCTCAGCTCCTCAGGCCATGAGACAGGGGTGCAAGGAACAGGAAGCTCCCATGAGCTGAAGGAACAACGCACGATTGGCTGAAGCTTGAGCTGTGAGGAAACATGATCTCTCCATCTCGAGGGGCATGGTTTCTTAGGATCTGGTGACGAGAAGTGAGGTCGCGACAACCTTTTCTCCGCACAATGCCCTGGATGCGTGTGGGGTTGAGGCGCGGGGTTGCTAAAATGCATGGGGACGGGATCAGCATGATGAGGATTGCGGGGCATTGTTCCAGCTGGTGGGAAAGCTTCATGCGATGTTTTGAAGAGCTAGACGTTGGCTTTCGCATGTGACATTGTAGATGATGTGGATGAGGGTTGACTTTGGGCTATCATGGTGAGAAGATGAGACCAGCTCCGGGCACGCAGAGTTGTTTCCGCCAGGTGATGCTAGAAACGATCCCGCTGGATCTGGTGAAGGTGGGCTTTGGAGTAAGTTTGCTCATTTCTAAAGTGCAGCTGAAATTAATGTCTGAATGTCGTTGAGTTGTCAAGTTCTGTCAGCTCATTGAAAGTGAGCGGGTCGATAGGACGGTCTCGGCCTCTTCATCTCTGCTTTCATCTTCCTGAAGTTTCGCTCAGGTTTCCTTTCAAGCACGGATGAATCTTCATCGCATGACTGACAACATGTTACCAATACTGTATAGTCTTACCCACCCAGCATCAATCTCGCAATAATGACACATCCTTTCAGACCTTCTCAAAGCGATCCCGCTTATCTGCATTTCACCAACCTGCGATGTTTTCTTTTTCGCAACCAAGACATTCCGAGAATACCAAAGCCCAAGTCTGACCACGGGGATGGTTGTCCCTCGAAGCTGATTGCCGACATATTGCTGCGTCTCGTCTCATATTCTTTGGGGAAGATGTCCGTCCTGCAGTCTGACCTAGAAATGTTGTCCTCGAAATCTGAAGATGATGATCCCGCCATGTGGAGGTGTCACATAATCTGCGCGGCCTCCATTCTCACCTCCAATTCCTGTCTCCACCGCAGCGTAAAAAAAGAGACTGCGTTGGAATGAATCACATATTTGCATGTGATCCATTTTCTGCGTCTTGTTGAGGCAACAGCTCATATGTGCAGTTGAGATGAGCAACTCTGGATACAGTTGTGGGTGGTGGGTAACACGAAAGGACCTCGATTTCAACAAGAAACATGTTAGGGGCGACCCGGCGGTGAGGAGTCGAGCTTAGGTGAGATAGATTCCCGAAACGTACCCCAAGATCTTGCAGCTTATCGGCGATGAAGTCCAGGAACTGGGACGAAGCTCTTCTATCGGAAAACTATGATTATTGCTTCCCGTGTGAAGTAGTTCAGACAGCAAAGGCTGATTGTTCCAAGCAGAATCAAGCCCATTGAATTTGAAACATTTCCAGTCCATTTGAAATTTGATGCGTTGATTAGAATCGCACTACTGCTTCTTTGAAATCTGTTCTGTTCTTGGAAATAGTGTGGGTGGTATTTTGGTCTTACTCTCTCCTGTGATTCTTTCCCAATTCTATGATCACTGCTTATATGCATTCCTCTTTGCAGATATGTTATGAAGCAGTTGCATTCTTCAAAGCAAGTCGAGAATCTCAAAAGATCTGGAGTCGCAAAACGACGGGACGAGAGAGCGACACGATACCGAGGGAAGCTGCGGTTGGAATTTGCACTGGCATGAAATTTGCAGTCTCACTCAGACTGTGCAGCTCCTGCAGCAATTAATTTTTGGATGTATCCAGGCCAACATGGGGCACGGCGGTGTGCCAAGTAAAAGTTCGGGTCGCTAATAACTCGTGAAGTTCTTGGATCCCCAGACCGTGCCCAACGACCCTGATCGACCCCGAACTCCCGGTCCGATCTTCCGGTCAGCATCTGTATTTAGGGCATTGACAAAGAGGTGTCATTTGGGGCACTCTCGCCGTTGATATAGCGTCGAAGTACGATCCAAGGTAATCCAGAATCGCTATGTCTCCTTTCAGAGATCGTTCGGGAGCCTCTGAAAAGGGGACCGCTGAGCCAAAAATCTATCTTAAGTCGGTTCGAGTGTGAAAAGTTGAAAGTTAAGGAGCCGTTCGGCGCACTCCGACAGTTGACAATAACGGCAGAGCGAGATTGCAATGTCTTATTTTGAGCCCGTCGCTTGACAAATTTGACGGTATTGTATCAAGTACTTTCGGAAGAAATGAAAGTGCGTGAGGCGTGCCTGTTAGCCGAGGATTGATTACATGGTGTGGTACATACATCCTGATGTTGTCTGGCGAGAGGAACAGGAGGGGCAGGGTACTTTAGACCCCAATATGTTCTCTATTGTGCCTGGAACGGCGGCGTCAGTGCAAAGTTGAGATTTCGCGAAGCTTCCTTTAGTCTCCGGCCCGTCCGCCGAGCATGCCCTAACGCGATGTTCTTTCCCGTATTCCTGCAGGTACCCAGAGTATCATTTGATGACCGTCGGATCTTTCATTGAATATGCAGCCTCACAAGCCACAGGCTAGAGCAACCTGCCAAGTTTTGCGCAATGCTTATGCAAAAGAGAGGACATGCTGTACGTGCGTTCGTTGTAGCTGAAAATTCTCGTAAGACCGAATCTTAAGCATGACCCAAGTCTCTACACGAAACAAAACACTGCCCAAGGGAAAAGGTCAGCTTTCGATCATGTGAATCATGGCCAGCCGGCACTTGCGGGATCGCGTATCTTTTCAAATCGAATCCGAGCTCACTCAACGGGCCTGACTTGCATTGAAAAAACAATGACGACTGCGAAAACGAAATAGCCCCTGTACCACTCATATGCTTACGCAGTGTGGCCAAGTTTTGAGGCGCCCATCATCTGATGATGTGCCTGCTAGGACCCTTGATCCTGGATGAAAATCATGGACCGGTAACACAAAGCACACGAGAAAGATCCCGACCCGTTTCCAAGCGTCCCTTCCCCAACAGAGGGCTACCAAGTTTAGATTCAATAATGGCAAGTGCCTTCGTCCTCGTGGTTGCTGGGGTAGCCCTCGTTTCTTCGGTAGCGAACGCAACACTGAAGATGAGGGCGAGATAGAATTAGGCAGCATATATTAAACGCACCTTGGCGAGGGCGAGCGACTGGCTAGGCGGCCATGCAGAAGAATCCCAAAGGAAGGAATGGAGCTGCGAGAGCAGCTCTGGTGTTACAAAGGCATTGCTTCTGGCTTTCTGCTGCACAAGCTGTGCAGCAAAGCAAGTGGCAAGCGGTGAGGCGGCGGACATTTCGTATTAAAGGGTGTGCTCTTTGCATATTCCATCGCGGGGATCAGACGTGCCTGCTAGACTCGAAGGATGTTCTCGTATTAACGACTCGTCCGTTCTCCTTCCTGTAAACAGTGAGAATTTGAGAAGCAGAGGCAGTAACGGCCCAATAGATGCATGCCAGCTATCAGTGCGGATTCCACAGTGGATGTTTTCGGGTGAAGATGCTGATGAGTGGTGAAGAATGCGAGGTTCGATTTTCCTCAGGTGGAGCTGACACTTAGGGCTGTTTACGGAGCCTTTACCGAAGTAGTCAGGGGTTGAGGCGCTACGAGGAGACGACATGCCATGCCCTCCCAGCTGCACATCATATTCAAGCATGTCGACCACTTCATCCGCACCACCATCGCAAGAGTAGTCTACCCTTGTGCTGGGCCCTTTAATAAGCCCTAATATGATCCGACGCAAGCGCTCCCCATCCCATGCCTCCCGCTGCACCAAGGGCTCCGAAGTCAGGGGCCACCCAACCTCTGTCATGGGAAGGGAGACGGCCATGATTGCTGCGGGAAAGCCTTCATGGCTAGCTTTCATCTCTTTCAGTCGCTGGGCTTGGTTCATGCCGTGCATACAAGTTCCTTTCCTGATAGGCTGCCTTGACTCAGGGTATGCTGCTTTGACGGAGTCTGCTCTTGTGACCATATGGTCGGAGAATTACTACCTAGAATGGTATCCCTGCCAAGTGAGATCAGGTAGATCCAGTTCTCCATGTATGGAGAGCATGAAAGAAAACTTCGAGCCGCTTCCCAAAGCCTAGCGGGTAGCTTCGCAAGGCAAGAGTCAGTTGAGAATCCAACCTGCGGCTGTCAGCCTGTCAGCGCCCATCTTGGCTCTTGTACTTCGCTAGGATCTAAATTTGTCCCTAAGATAGCCTTGCAGTACGAGGCGAGCTTCGATTTGGAGATGCTTGAGCCCATTGCATCGGATGGAACCTCGCACGAGGGCTTCATCTAAGGATTCTATCTAGCGAAGTCGTGGAAAGATTCTTCGGGACAGAAGTGGCTTTCTCCCATCTATGGGCATGGTTTTGTCATACTTTGTATCATCGGGATCCTCATCAGACACTCTATCGTGCATTCGACCACGTTCAATCTAGTGGCGCCGACAAGCATTACTCCAGTGTGGCCCAGAGCCTTGGCCCAGCCCTTGCCAGCATGTCTGACTGGCAGCAGGGGCGGATTTGATCCTTCATATTGGGCAATGCCAAGAAATGTTCGCAGTTGAACAGTGAGATCCTGGACCAAAGCGTCTTCAGCGGTCGTAGACTGATGACGACCGATTACGATGGCTTTGGGGTTCAGAGCCACCTCCACAGCCGAATTTCGTGTATTGCTTTATGCACTTTTTTGACCCAACACCGTCTTTCAACCAATTAGCGCCAGGAACGCCCTTTCTAGCCATCGGTGCTTTACACGGATCAGCCTCACCTGCAGTCGACATGCGAACCTGCTTATTGTTGCTTCTTCTGTTCAACGAGGGGACGGCACGGTCTACTAACCGACCTACGTACGGTGGCTCGGGATCCTAGAGAGCTCGATCGGATGAAAATCCTCCATTTAGATCTTGCCATTTCACTTCGAGGGTGGCACGGTGACTTCGCTGGTGCCTTTGCTCTGGTGTATATATATCTAGTGGGTATCCCCCTCAAAATTTCTCTCCTCATTTTTTCCTTACACCTCATTACCCCCATATTGGATATAGCAAATAGGAGTTGACCGACATGAGGCTCAGTACTCTCGCTACCCTTTTCTGGGGCTCCCTCGTCGCCGCTCAGCGTATGACCCCATCCAAGAACCATATTTTTGTTCCTGTCGACTGACAGCATGTTTACAGAAGATTATCCTGAGCTGAACTCCGAATTTCTTCAAACCTCGAATCCTGTTACTGTGAGCGTCTTCGTTGCATTCCAATATAATGCCTCTCTGACTTGTGCCTAGCCACTCCCACAAGGTTTTCCTTGGGGAGGCAAGACTGCTAACAATACCAATGCCTGTAAGTCATCAACCAAAACGAACATATCGTAGTTTTTACTAACTTATCGTAGATAGTAAGTGACGCCATCGTCAATGACTCACTAATATACTTTCTAACATAATCTTGCACCGTAGCCGGTAAGTTCAATCCTCAACCGACGACCTCAAGCAGTTTACTGACATTATGCAGATCCACCAAATACTGGGTAAGTCATAGTAAAGATCCAGGACTTGAAGTCAACTAATCCACTGCAGGGTAATACGCAAATACGACTTCACGATTAAACGAGGGAAAAAGTCTCCAGATGGGTACCAGAAGGATGTTTTAGTTATCAACGGACAATTCCCTGCTCCGCTGATTGAAGCAAACTGGTGAGACAATCGATCCATATCGTGGCGACTTCTTCTAACCATTTGCAGGGGTGATACTATTCAAGTGACAGTTCACAACCAAATCGATGGACCACCCGAAGGAACTGCATTGCATTGGCATGGTATTCTGCAGAAATCCTCGCAGTAAGTCAGGATCAATCACATCGAAATTCCCGCAATTAAGTGAGATATAGATGGGAAGATGGTGTTCCAGGAGTTTCACAATGTCCCATCCCGCCCGGAGGGACATTTACTTACAGCTTCATCGCGGACCTCTACGGCACATCGTGGTATCACTCTCACTACTCCGCCCAGTATGCTGGAGGTCTTATCGGACCAATGATTATCCATGGTCCTGACACCGTCAAATATGATATTGGTAAGAATGCGACATAGTTTAGCTTGAGCCTGCATTAATCATGTGTCTAGACAAGGGACCAATAATACTTAGCGACTGGTTTCACCCAGATTACCTTTCTATTGTGGAAAATGTTGTGGGCACAGATGTTACCAAAGTTGTAAGTTACAAAGAACAATCCTTGGTTGGGTGACAGCTCAGCTGCTGACCAGAATCAGGGACCTGTCTCAGACAGCAACCTCATTAACGGGCGAAACAATTTCAATTGCTCGATTGCTACCGCTGCAGGAGACAAAACGCCTTGCAAGAGCAACGCTGGGATTACCAATTTCAGATTCACTCCCGACAAACTTCACCGGCTCAGGTTGATCAATGCCGGTGCTGAAGGACAACAGAAATTCTCCATAGATGGACACAATATGACGGTCATCGCCAACGACTTTGTTCCAATCGTTCCTTATGATACACAAGGTGAGGGGGCTATTTGGAATTCCTCGTCTGAGAATATTGAGCTAACTCGCAGCCAGTCGTCACACTGGGCATCGGCCAACGAACTGACGTCCTAGTCAAGGGTATCCATGGAGCAACTGGAGGCTATTTAATGCGATCGTCAATTGCTTCTCCTCCATGTTCATTCAGTAATCAGCCCGATGCTACGGCCATTGTTTACTATCGGCATGAGGCCATTAAGACGACTCCCAACACCACCGCTTGGCAAGCTTGGAAAGACTCAGTCGCGAGCACTGGACCCTGCGGGAATGATGATTTGAATAAGACTGTGCCCTGGTTTCCAATAACTCCTGACCCAGCTCCACCGACTACGAAAGAAATCGACATTACTTTCGGTGCTAACGATACTGGTCATTTTGTTTGGTTCATGAACAATGTCTCTTTCCGCGCCAACTACAACCAGCCTATTCTTCTACTATCAAACCTGGGTAATAATTCTTTTCCAGATAGTCCCCAATGGAACGTTGAAAACTTCGGGTCCAATTCGTCTATCAGGATAGGTACGTATTTGGAACTTATACCACTCGAATGGAGCATCTTAGGCTAATCCTTCTGGTAGTGATCAATAATCACGGAGCTGCCGGAATTTTGAGCCATCCGATTCATCTACACGGTCATAACATGTTCGTACTAGATGTAGGGGAGGGAAGCTGGGACGGGACCACTGTTATCAATCCAGCAAATCCACAACGTAGAGATGTGCAATTATTGCCATCGAATGGTTATATGGTACTGCAAATCACCGCTGATAACCCTGGAGCATGGCCGTTACATTGCCACATCGTAAGTTTCTATGGCCTCGTCCCAATGAGAAACCTACTCATTAACCATCAATAGGCATGGCATGTTTCAGCAGGTCTCTACGTTACGGTATTGGAAAGACCCGACGACATCGCAAAGCTACAAATTCCAAGTGTCATGGCACAGACGTGTAGAGATTGGGCGGCTTTCACTAACAGGACGGTCGTTGACCAGATCGACTCTGGATTGTAGTTCTGGTCTTCATTTTTAATTTCCTTATGGGTTATCTGGAGGCGTTCTTGATTTGGGCATGGTGTTTTAGGATGTTCGGATTGCATTCGGGCGCGGCTAGAAGGTTGGGGATTATCTGCACTATTTACAATTTACGTTGCCCTTTCGCAAGTTAGCGATTAATACACTGCTTCCAAACAAAAACACAGCACAATGGTCATTCTTCAGAAATAGCTACTCAACCCGGACTTTCAATCTATTGAAACTCATCACCTGACATAAGGTCACATGCAACTGACGCTAGTGCCAACGCCCATCCAGCCTCCATAACCGCTTTAATCACCAACCAACAAAACACCAACCATAGCCACCTGCTAAGCAGTGGGCCCCGCATAAAGATGAAACGGATTCAGGGTCTGTGTTTGGGCCAATATCGCCTCTTTCCCCATATGAAGACTAGTCAGTCATATTTTCACGTACATTGGGGGCTGATATGAAAATATCCTCAATTACAAAGCATTGCTATTACAAGTTGTAATTGAAATTGCTGCAGTTGTTTGCGTGCATATGCTCCAATTTCTGGCAGCCTTAGTCTCTGATATCGCTCAGCAGCAGGTGTTGTTTTGGGATCCGCAGCAGATCGAAATTGCATGTTGGATTCAGTTGTGGCTGTGAAATACAAGGATATTATGACACAGCGCCGCATCCTCGCCGATTTGACGTAATGAGGCTGGAATCGCCAAAGTTTCCTTCCCTCCTCATTATTTTAAGCTTAAGCTTACTTTCTTGTCTTGTTTTTCGTGCGACCGCCGGCGTGGGTTATCTTTCATGTCTTCGTTTTGAGCAAAAGAGCAAATAACGATGGAATCTGGGCGACGATCAGACGATCTGGAAAGCTACGATGAAAGGCCTCCGGTACCTCCAAAACCTTTGCGATTCGGCATTGGAGACCTGCTTCCATCGGTTACTTCGCCTCTCCACAGCGAATCGCCCAGCGTTCAAAATAGTGGTCGGTCCGGTCGTTCGTGGAGATTATGGAGCAAGAAATCTTATGAGCAGATTGAAATGAAGCAATTGGGAACTGGCGAAACGTACTATAAGGTTACCGACAACGAAGTTCCGTTTAAGGATATATCGCAGCCAAAAGCCTTTTGCAAGACGCGTCGATTTTTGGGCCTCCGGTTGGGATTTTGGAGGATACCTGCTCGTCATTTTTTGATATTTTCTGTGATGTTTCTGGCAGTATTTCTTCCACTCTGGTATGCTAGCGGGGGTTACTCTAGCATTGGGGCAGAAGGTCTCGAGCTGTTCGAGTACAGTTGCTATGGAGATGGTAGCTGGACGTTTGTTGGCATCAATATCAGATTTGGAAGGTTTGATTACGGCTCTGCGAAGGCTCTTGATCTCGCCTGGAATTGGATTGTAGGCCGAGGTTTGCAAGCAATTCTTGTTTTATTGGCATATAGAGTCTTCAGTGACGCCCTCTTACGGTAAGATAATCGAAGGTTCCCTCGCTCGATTTTTGGGCGAGCTTTGAGAGCCTCTACAATACCCGCACCGCTCCGGAAAATATCGAAGTCTACTTCCTTCAAACAGCCACGGCGAACTAAAGCTAACTTGCGGTTCTTCTGTAGGGCTGCTGAGATGACTCCTATATCCTTCGAGCTGTTTGCTGCTCTGGCTTTTTATTCGACAAGGCCGGAAGCTGTGTGGCAGCTTCTGAAGGGTCTGAAAAGGCACGGCAATTGGCGGATAAAACTGATTTTTGTATGGCTTCTGATATCTATCCTATATCTGATGTCTTTTCCAGGGTTAGTTACATCCCAGTAATAAGGTGCGCGGGTTGACATCAGTTATAGTTTGCTTGATGCATGCAGTGGGTATGAAGCAGCACAGATTGCCAATTTCAAGTGGCCAAATGGAACTGTCTCAAACACTGATGGCTTAGCTGAGGATAGTAAGTTTTCCAATATTCAAATTCAACGCTTCCATTTATTATCGCGAGGATGTATACCTCTTTTCTCACTGCTGGGGATGATAAGGTGGTCTAGCACCTCAAACGTAAGAGGGCGAAACTAGGTCCGAATTTAGCATACGAGGGGGCATTTTTCAACAGCCCTAGTACCTTCCCGTGACATCCTATCTCTTTGTCGCGTGGAAATAACAAGATTTAAATCTCTTTTTCCGAATATCAGATATGCTATTTGGTTCTGACGATTCCATCAGTGTCCATGGCCTCGTACGCGGACTCCGTGACCGGAGACGCCATTGTGCAGACGTTTCAAGCCTGTCCCGTGTGGTATACGAATTCGACCCCTAATGCAGCATTCAATATGACAGTACGCTCCATCTCTCGTTATCTCGCCCCTCTGGTGCCTTATTATTAAACTCCAACTTATTTCTCACCTCTCACTTCGTGAAGAAAAGGCTTTACTGACAGTTGGCAGTGGCTGAACCGAACGAAGCTGCAAGATGAGTACATGGTTGCCCGTCTAAATCAGTCGATTTACGCAAATGCATCGCCCGGCTCTACACGTAAAAATCAGACTTATTTAGATTACCTCGAATCCATTAACCCTGACACTCAATGTGATGAGTTCTACTGGAGCAGGGCGAACATCTCGGGTTTCGTAAAGCATCAGGCTTCAACAGAAGGACGCTACTCAAATGATTTCCTTATTTACAATTGGACAGATCCGGCACTGAACGAAACCTGGTGGCACCAGTTCCAGCAAGATCCTATGAGCAGCCAAATGGATTATTGGTCTGATTGGGGGTTTTATCCTACGAAGAAAGATAACTACTTCTGTACCACGAAGACCAACGAGTACCAGGCAAGGCTTCCCCCCTTATTTCAGACTCTCCCTGCTTACTTCTGCTAGTGGGGATTCTCCTCCGAATGGCTGTTCGTAGTATCAATCGTCAACTCCATCTGGCTCGTAGGACTCTGGATTCTCTGGCTAGATTGCGACATAAACAGTGAGTTCTGCAGGAAGGGACGACGTCTTGGACTCTGGCGCGCTGTGGCGGATATTTCAGAAGCCATGCGGGAAGAACTTGGGCCGAACATATGCGCGTACTCAGAACAGGAGCTCGCGGAAGCTTTGAAAAATAGACCTCCGGTCAAGTATTACTCAAGCCAAGGAACAGAGACTGAGCCTGGACATATTGGACTATCATCGAGGCCTTCTGGGCGACTTAGGCTGCGCTGGAACCAGGAGTATGGGATGGGAAACAGTGCCAGTGAAGCTGAATGATTATTGTATGTCGGGTCTGCGCCTCTGCCACTGGCTTGAGAATACCCCCAGGATAATATCCAAGTGCACGTGAAACATCTGGATGCGTTTCTCAACATGGAAAGTGCGTCCATACTAGGCATCACTTCCTGTAGAGACTTGCCAGCGCATGAAGAAGGGGCGACCAGACTAGCATGGCATGGCAATCGAGATCTGACACTTGAGGATCCTGACTTCACAATGTTCCACATCGTTTGAAGCATTTATTCGAATATGGCTTCCAACACAACCAACAACATTCCTGAAGGGCCGAGCCAGGATCACAACGACAGCTCGGCTTCTGCCAATGAGACGGCGCCGCTACAGGAGAATGTTCCACCTCGAGATGAAACTCCTGACTTCGAACGGCCTCCGGCTGCAGCTCGTCGGAGAGCAGCAACTGATTCTCATCGGCCGCCTCCACTCCGGTCAGGATCTACCACTTCTGGGCCATCTACCTCCAATGAGACGTCTCACACATCGCCGCCAGTGTCGCCGACATTGGCCCCAGCAATGTCCGCTGTCCTTCGACCGCGGCAGATTTCCATCCCTGACAATCACCTTGCTGCAGTGGGACAATCGTCTTTGCCCAGCCCTGGCACCATTGAGTCGCAAATAAATACAGTAGACACGCATAGACGAAAGCTATCCAGTGATCACGGACACTTGAGAGCGCAGCCTGATGCAAGTCTCCCACAGCATCTAATGCTTTTTGGTGAAGCCCCTTACTGACATCAAATTCAAGCCCAGAAATCCGAACACGCCACCAAGACCAATCATTCCTCCATCATGGTCTAATCCACCAGAGATTTTTGACAATTCCTATGAGAGCGAATTTGGCATTCTGTTGGTTTATAAGGGTAGAGACATGGGATACTACGTCGCCGATTGTGACGTATTTGACAATTGGCTTTGTGCACAAGGCGATGTTCGGCGCCTGCGACCCAGATTACGGACAGGGGAATCGAGCCGCATAGTAAAATATCTAGCGGATCTTTCCGGCGTGGTGTTGGGCTCGATTACTCCAGAAAGCATTGGAATTGTGGTCCTCGACTCGGGACTAGGCACTGACCCATTTTATCGAGTTATTGAGGATGAAAAGTTCGTCGCCTTCCTTACAAGATATAAACTTAGAAAAGCGGCCGAGCCCCCTGCCCTCCGACTAGCTATAGATGGGCCGAGGATCCATCATGAGGAGTATGTCATCCGAGACTATGAGGAGCATGGATTTCGACTATTCCCTTCCACGCGAAGCCATTCTCACCAGCAGTATTATAAGATCGTACGTTCAGAGCGCTTCTCATTCTTGCTCATTGGCTGACCAAATAACTTTCAGATCAACGAGCAGCTGTTCAGTCAGTGGAGGGCTGGGCGTTTTCTCCAGCATCCTCATGAGCATCTTCATGCTGACATCGTTATAGACGAAAGAAGGTCAGTACAATGATGCTCTGTGTCATTCTGCACTTTTAATTGACTTGGATGGCAGATTCAAATACCAGCCGCCACGCACTCTGGAAATTGTACGGGACGATACTCCGACACAACGTTCTCGGTCTATTCGATTCGCTGGTGAGCCAACTGCTACTACTCGCAGCCCAGGAGGTCCAGTCATAGACAACGTCCGTCTCCAGGAAGCAAAGGTCCTTTCATCTCAGCGAAATGCTTCACCGCCCGGTTCGCCTCTGCTACGAAGGCTCAAGAAGCCGCGCAGCCTTTCTCCGGATTCTCTGACTAGTATAGCTGATGCTGATGGTAGTCTTCCGCCGCAACGGAGGCTCAATAAGCGGCGCAGCCTTTCTCTGTCTAGTATAGCTGATGCTGACGGTAGTCTTCTGCAACGGAGGCGCAATAAGCGGCGTAGCCTTTCTCCAGCTTCTCTGTCTAGTATAGTTGGTGCTGATGGTAGATTATCACCAAGTTATGAGGGATCGTTATTACAGCAATCCGGCAACGACCAAGGAGAGGCCCCTGAACAGGCCAGATACGACGAAGACGAGGCACCACAGCATTCTAACGTTAATGTCAATGAGATTGATCTCAACAAGCCAAACATAAGTACAAACTTTTGAGGAAGCATGAAATTGCTTACTTCTCCACTTGAACGGAGAGAGAGGATCGAGTAAATAGAAATAGGGTAAAATGGAGGAGAGGCTGTTGTGACCAGTACTGGTTGTCGGATAGAAATGAAGACTGACATGTTCCACCGACTGGGAATGATTGGCGGCTGACTGAGAATATTTCTATTGGCACCGGACAACGAGGCATAAGCAAAAAATTAATCACCAATCAAATAACCATCTTGCATACAATTGAAATATGAGTGCGCCTGCCGGATTCGGAAGTATTCTCCCTCCACCATTCGGACTGACACTGTTGGCACTTGTGCATGCTGCTCGTAACACTACATCAAGCGGCGTACCAAGCACTTACCGGTCGTCCAATGGCCTATTGCATTATGCGTGATATTTTTTAAAGGCAAAAAAATCAACCAGCCGTGACACTCGTACAACGCTGACCCCCATTTCCCGATCCCCCCATTTTTGTCGTCAAAGCCCCGGCATATAACAACACCCAACCCACCTCACTCTTTCATCACAGGACTTGCTTTCATTAACTTCGATATTCAACTCGCAGAACGAATCGGAGCACGGAGAGAGATTGACTGGCGACGTCTTTCGGCACGGCTACACGTGATGCCGTCTCAATCCGTAGTCGGAACTCTCCTCAACAATCTTCGAAGCAAAGATGTAACGTCCCAATTCATTTCTCATGGGCATCATCGAAACTTTTCCGACGGGAGCGTCGTCGCTTGCAGTCGCATTGCTAGATGCGCGACACGTAAAAGACACATCAGAATCTTCAGATCAGCTATCCAGCCTCTGCATTCGGACTTCATCCACCGAGGCCGTGAGCCGTGGCCGCGCCCTTTGGTGAACAAGCAAGCAACGTTTTACGAAGTCGAGTAATGGGAATGGATTATCGCTTAGATAACCTAATAATGGCGAACTACTGACTCATTCTCCCCCTCAGTCCCCACTAGCCCCGACAAAATCTCGGCTTTCCTGCCGAGATACGAAACGCTGCCTCCAGAACCCCAATAATTGCTTGCCCCAAGACAATTGCGTGCCCATGGTGCCCCAACGTTATTTATCTTGTGCCGGCCGGGTCTGCATGACAGGTCGAAAGATAGGGACTTGAGGTTCCATCGCCGGGGGCCGGCCATTTCGGTCTTCTTTCACACGATTTCCCTATCGCTTTACCCCTCTCTGACAAGTGCCCGTATCCCGCCTTGGATTCGTTGACGAGGGACGCTGCACGCCGGCGGGCCTCCGCCCGATAACACACCTCTTGCGGCAAAAACGTCTTTTACCTGTGGGACAGAATCTGGAATTGTAGGACCCCTGTAGTAATATGTCAATAAAAGTCGGGTCGGAATTGCCGTATTGCAGTCATACTGCAGATACCGTAGGCCGCGATAAGCAGTTGCACGCGCGATAATGAATAGAGTAATCCGGTGGCGGGGCAGAGAAGCGCAAGTGTTCGTGAGGGGGATTGGGATGCCCGCTCGCCGTTTCTTCGGGCAAGGAATGGCTTGGGATAGCTTGTTCGTCTCGTTTGGCGTTTATAGTGGAGCCAGGTGGCGCTCGGAGGGGTTGGAGGGGTAATTTGGTCTCTGGAAATGGAGAATTGCGGTCTATCTGTGGGCGACTGCCAACGTGAAATGTGGGGAAGCCACGAGGAGGGGCATAAGCAGTACTTCTGTACTATCTGTAGCAGCCAACCGTCGGACCCTGAACATCTAGGCGAGCATTGTCGCGCCAATCGCAGAGGCTCAATTCAAACTGTTGCTCATAATGCGGATATAGTGCTCATAAAGTTTCCGTGTTAGGCAGTTCAGATCGCGCAACTCGCAGGGGCCGTTGGGCAGGCCGTGGGATAGAAGGTAGGGGTAGCTGGTTTACTGCCAGCCTTTGCCTGCAAAAGCCGTACCGCGATACTCGATTCATTCTTTGTAATGCAGTCGTGCAGTCGTGCAGACGCCTGTGACGGAGGACAGCGCCTTTGACGTCGCGCTCTAATACGTCTCTTGTCGAACGCCAGGGCCAGTTTGGCTCGCCGCTGCGGATGACCATGCCCGATCATCGGTGCTCATTATGCGCCATTGGAGCTCTAAAAGTTAAATGGAAATTGTTCCGCCCTGATATACTTATGCCCCTCCAGCTCTTTCTTGGACCCTTTTTTCCCATTTCCTCTTCTTGCTCATAGCTCCAAACCCAAGGTTTCAAAGACTCACTACTATTACAATTGCTCAAAATGGCTCCAGCTAGCACTAGATCATCATCTATCTCTTCAGCCTCGACTTCGAGCTCGAAGAATTCTGAGGGAGTGAAGAAGAAGTTCGGGTGCAGTTTCCCGAACTGTGGGAAATCATTTTCCAGATCAGAGCATCTTCACCGCCATGCATTGAACCACAAAGACGGCAATAACACTTGCTTGAGATGCAGTGCTCATTTCCGCCGACGAGATCTTCTAGGTAAGCATATGAGCCCTCATTAGCTTCAATCACTTTCCGAATCTAACTTCCAATTTTAGACAGGCATATGGCCCGCCACAAGGAAAAGGATGATGAAGCTGGAGGACCAGGACTTGGTATACTAGCAACAAGAAAGAGACTTTGGAGGGATTCGGATGGAAATATTGTCAACTCTAGACGCCCTTCATACACACAAGAGGGAGCCAAGAGACGACAACTAAGCCGCTCCGAACGCAAGTCCTCGAACGCCAGCTCTTCGGACGACAGCGAAAGAAAACTATCCATTATCTCATCCTATTCATCTCCACTCTCGACAGTCCCAATGTCACGGGTAGGCTCTGTAGCATCCTCAACAATTATAGTGGATACAGGCCGCGAAGGAGCACAGATCACCGGACCCCACAAAATGGAGCCCCAGGATTCCTGGCTGGAAATGTCCGCCTTGCCCTCACCTCCAATTTCCGACTCTGATGAGCCAAGCCTGCAATCAGGCGACGCCAGCCCCAGCGATGAAGCGGAGCTCAGCGAGTTTGACACGCTGTACGAGGATACCTGGGCCCCATTGACTCACGATAGCCTCTCTAATGTGTCCCCGACCCTTTCCGCTCCTCGCCAGTCCGAGTACCCCAATCCTTCTTGGAGCCCGCAGCCCTTCCAAACGTTTATGGGTGCGATGTCTGAGCTGCCATATGATGATATCTTTAAGCCGGAGGCAGGGATGTACGATTGGCAGGCGTGGAATATGTCACGGTGTCGAGAGGAGAAGTTTGACCCGTTTGAGGAGAGGAAAAGGGAATGGAGTTCTGGATTCTTTGGCAGGGCCGAGGAAGGTCTCAGAAGGCCATTTGGTCTGGGTACTTGTTAGATACTTGTTAGACTTTACGGCTTGGGTACACAAGGATGAAATTAACGACCAAATAAATTTAAAGTTCCGACAATTTCACGCGTATATTTTCACGTGTATGTTTTCACGCGTTTGTCATCACGTAAATGACACCAATGCGAAGACTTATATATGACCCAAATCTAATTGAAAGTTTCGAGAATGGAGTAGATTATTCCAAGCTTTTTCTTCCGTAGATATAACATTGGTCTACATTTCCTTCTGACCTCTGGCCCGAAGTTGAAATTTGAGTCACGTGGGCAGGCTCTCATGCCTCCCGTCACGATCCTTGGGGTCCGTTTGTTCTTCCAAGATCTTGTGCTCAATACCTTGTACTATGCATGATGTCAGGAATTCCTAGGTATGCAACAAGACTCCTTCGATTGGTGTGTTGCAGGGCACGCAGAAGATATGATACCATTGAAAAATAGTAAGCAAGTGACTCTGCATTCTGCAATTTACTCAACGGCCAAATATCTATCCCCGAATACCCGCCCCACTCTCCTGATGCACTTCTGATCCGACCTCAGGTCTCAAAAATACCCAGCTGCCGAATCGAACCTGTCAATCAAGACGTGACCCATCGAAATCAAGTAGAAGTAGAAGGATGTCGCCTTCAAGAAAATCCTCTGTTACCTCTTTCGAATCAATGCGTCCCTCTAGAGTGAGCTATATGTAAATCGATCTCAGCTTTTCTGGATTATCCGAAGAATCATCTAGTGATTATTAAAACCACCATAAATTGACTTGCATTATGAGTGGCAGTGCAATGTTTACTGCGGAGAATTAATAGCTAGGTGGCCACTTGAGATTGTAAAATGCTTTTAAATACGAGAGAATCTTTCGCGAGATATACTGTAGGCTCATAGCAAGAAGTACTGTGACAGTGGCCAGAAGCAAAGTAGGAAATTCTGAGGTCTGTCTTGTTCAAAACTTGGACGGATTGGCTGATTGAGGCAAATGGCAAATCAGCGCTCAAGCTTAATCTCACTTTGCAGCGCGTGAGGATACCGATTGCAAATCAGAACTCAATCCGGATACTACGGCAGCTTTTTGATCACGGAGGTACAAGATGATTAATAAGACCGTAGTCCTATTCGTAAGCTCTGCAGGCAGAGTAGTCTGAATCGTGGTACCGTAAGAAGAATGGTCATGGAGTTTACTACGTACAGGCCATAATAAATGTTAATGAGCATTGACCAGTATTTAGCTACAAATAGCAATATACCGCGAAAGCCGAACAGGTGATTGGTCTGGCGACCCTTGGAGACACGGCCACAATCACCTCACATTTAACATTTATTAAGGCTTGTAGGTAGTATGGCATTAGACGTTGAGAGCTCAATTACTAATGGCTTTCCACTTGTCACCTGAAGACTAGAATGCGCTCCCTTTTAACAACGATTTCGTGTGTAATTAAGGTGTGTGAGTGCTGTCCTGGTTTAGTATAAGCGTCAACAAAGCGCATCGGTCAGAACTTTGCTGTGAGTGATTGAGTGGAATGGATGACTTCGAGCATATTGCTTGATTACCTTTGATACTCGATGCCAATGGAAAGTTTTTAAGAAACGAGTAGTGAGCAATGAACAACTATCTGAAAATTTGTAGCGAATTGGGACTAGAATGATGAAAGCACTTGCCTTGTACGACGAGCACAAGTAGAGTTGGGTCGGCAATAAAGTACCTCTTACAAGAATAAATGAAGATTACCAACCATGGACGCAGATATTGGAACGTGCCAGTCCGTTCCTAATCCACGATTTGATTATTAGGTGACCTGGCTGAAGGTGCTGTGCCTCTCTCTGTTGCTCTCCACAAAGTCACCCCACTCCCACATTATCATGTCCCTGCGATTCTATGCATCTATGCGTTTAATGGTAATCGTGTAACTAAGGTACAAAGAAGTTTCTCACTGCTACCAGAAATTCGCACAATGAAACGACTCGAAAGTGGCCTGACAATCGTTAATTGGCACCCGAAGGTGGCTGACTTAGCGCGGAGGTCGGCGAGCCACACACCAAAGAGCCTAATTTCAGGGCCCAGACGCCACGACACAAAGTGATTGGACTCACTGTCAGCTTCAGTGGTGTGATCGTTAACTTTGCTCTCAACATCTGATGATGATTGATGACCTCTGAATGCAGGAATAGGACCACTTCCTCGCCTCCCCAGAATAATTGCGCACCATCCGCGGATCGACGATCAAAAGTCTCAAGATGCTTCTAGGCACGTTTTCGTTGCTGCTGGCAAATTCTCACTTGAAATCGTATAAAGGGCTATGACGCCCAGTAAGTCAAAATGTCTTCAACGACGACAGTCACAAGAAATACAACCACCAGATCAAGACCAAAGCACATCAACTTTACATCTTTGCGTCCAATCGTACTTCAGAATCCGCATATAATTCTGACCCACGATATCGTTCGTAACACCAAGACACTACACTACACAATCCGTACCTTTCAACCTCCAAGTCCAAACAGCGACTATTCACAGTCAATGAGAGGATACTTCGGAATTATGAGCACCTCGGACAATAGCTCCGTGTCGCTCAACGGCAATGGAGAGAAGGTTTGCCTTGAAAATAAGCATCATCTCTGGCAGCCCAAAAGTGTACTCGAGACCGGGGAGCCATTGTGGCATCTCAGAGTCAGTGTTCTCAAGGATCAAGAGGGACAGGGAGACTGTCCAAGCCGATACTTCGTATGCTCATCCATAGATATCTATCAATGGAAATTGCTGACTGGGAAAAACAGACATTCAAATCAATGCATCATCTCACTCACGCAGCCAATCAACTTGAGGCAGCATTCAGAGATACATTTGACATCCGGAAATGCGGCTGCGACACCCCAGACGCTATGGGTGGACGCGTCAATGACGGAAGATGCGAGAACATTACCATCGAGTATGAATCTGAGACGGCGAAAGAGGGATGGAAGCAATTCCTCGGCAGGCTGAAGGCGCTGGAAGACGAATGGGAACATGAGACCAGCATGCTCTGAGCTGAGACTACGTGTGGGGGTCTGGAGTAATTCGTGGCGGGGGGCAAGAGAAAAGTGGGCGTCACCACACTGATGGTACAGATGGTAATGCGTAAAGGACGTTGAATGGGAAAATTGCATAAGGTTATGAAATTCGGACGAGAGGCTTCGGTTAGCTGAACGGAACGGAGTTTAATCTGGGAAGCATTTTCGAAAGGAGTCTTGGGGTGTATACAGACAGAGGAGTTTGAATAGAGATATTACAAAAATATCAACCAATCCCACTTGAATGGGAAATCTCCAGAAGACTTTCCGAGCTGCGCTATCTCTGCATCGAAAATCGTTAGTTCATGATTCGTTCACCAGACCAAAATATTAAGCCTGTCAACGGTGCTGACCGGGTTACGTATCCCTGCCTCATCGACGATGAAGCTTGGTAGCATTTGGATTGTGAAACGTGTGTTGAACAGTCGTGATGAACGCATTTTCTTCATGCGCAGCTAACACTTGTTGCTGTGAACTGCAGCTGGTGCAGGTGCAGGTGCAGGTGCAAGTGAGGGAAACGTTTTGTAGATGGGGAGGTTGGGTATCTGTACTCCAGCAGCATTTTAACCTTACCGTACGCTAGGAAGCCCCAGATAGACCGCTAAGATGACCGCTACGACACCTCAACTTCTCCAACACCAACACCATCCCAACATCAACATCTTCAAAATGCCTCAGCACGTTCTTCGCAATGACCATCCTCAGATCTGACAGCGGTGACAGCGGCTCGGACGATGGAGTTTTTCCATCCGATATCAGGTTTGTCCCAGCTCCAGCCCTTGACAGCGGCTTGGACATTGGACAGGCAGGTGCAAACATGCACGACCAGCACCTTGCATGAAATCCGGCTGTCGGATCTCAACGTTATGAAACCATCACCAACTTCAAACCTCACGGCGAGTGGCCCGTCACGGTAACGAGTCGCCGAAAACGCTCATTCTGCTGGGCCATAAATGCATATGCAGCGCTGAAGGTTTGTTTGATCGCCGAATCTGCATCTACAAGCCGCATCAGATGGTCTATTGTAGACTTTTAGTCATGCCATAGAACAGCTTCGTGAGTCTGCCAAACCGAATTGGGTCGCGCCCATTGGGATGCCCAGATTCGCGATGGTACGCAAGTCTGGCTTTTCATCTCGTCTTTCCGCCTGATGAACTTCTCTTTCTGAAAGCTTTGATCCCCTCTGCTTTTCAAAATGTCTCCACCTCACTGTTTGTTTTTGCGCTGCGAGTCATGATGCTCTTTTGTTATCATTCCGTCAAACTTCTATTACAACCGTTGATGTTTCTAGCAAGACTTGCTCTCAGGACCGCCGGATAGGTACTGCCCGCATTGTCATAGAGGGCACATGGACCTCGAGCCGTCTCTGGGAGAGGGCTCTCTATTTAAAATGTTTTTTGAAAGCGATATGCATCAGCCTCACCAGCAGGCGTCGTCTAATAACTCTCCCGAGATTCCGCCATCCGTAACTGTTGTACGTGAGGTTACGGTTCAGGATCAAACGGCCTTTATCACCCCAGCGCCAGAGCTTCGCCGAAGGGATCCTGAACCCCAGGCTCAAAATGCCGACTGCCAGCAAGCATCGCAAAGCGCGAGCGAGGCTGCTCGACAAGCATCCCAATCCGCATCACAATCCATTCAACAAGCTCAGCAGTCCGCTTCTGAAGCCGCGCGACAAGCCTCACAGTCAGCGTCGCAAGCTATCCAGCAAGCGAATCAAAGTGCTTCACAATCCATCGCGGCGGCTTCACGAAGTGCTTCACAAGCCATGTCATCCGCAAGCTCAGTAGTAGCGAGCGTACAATCATCTGCCTCGCAGGCTATTTCGAAAGCCAATGATGGGATGAACAACGCGCAGCAGAGCGCTTCAACGGTTCAGGTATGTCGTAAAGCCGAATTCGGAATCTGTCGTAGCACAAAGGAGAACCCGAAACGAATTCTGACATAAATATCCAGGTTGAGGCATCAAAAGCGATCCTTCAAGCAGGAGCAGCCGTGGCAGCCGCGACAGGTATGATCTCGCGAGTGGCGTATCTGATAATAGTCCGGTATACTAATAGACTTCAAGGTTCCGCAGCAGCAGCAGGGTCGTCATTTCTCGCAGCCGCTGCAAAAGCTACTTCGAGTGCTCAAGCATCAGTTTCGGAAATTGGTGTAAGTATCCATTGCATCTTTAGAAGTTCATTCTAATTCTCTGCAGGCTGCGGCTGCATCTTCAGTCTCCGAAGCCTCGCAACAGGTAACTGCTTCGCAGAATGCCGCAGTCACTGCGACTCAAGCCGCTCTCGCTATCGTCGGCAGTATAATTGCGTCTGCACTAATAACTATTTTGATATATTTTCTCATAATTCGGCACAAAAAGAAGGTCAAGAGACGATCAAAGGCGAAACAAGGAGAGCGGTCGCTTTCTCCAGACTACTCAGCGGACTCCAAATTTCCTGTCTCAGACCAGGTTGGGACGACGATCGCCGAATCTCAATCAGCTTATAATGGAACTCGAAACAATACAGGAATTGGCTCGCCAGCCTCCTTCTCACTGTTTCCAAATACCACAACGGGCGACAATCCTCAGAACTATGATGTCAAAACTACATCTGTCGCTTGGAACCCATCAAAGCCACCGAGAGCGCCAACTCTAGGATCATGGTTAAAGGTACAAGACGGTGTATCGCCATTTGGCCCAATCAAACTTCCAACTGACTCGAAATCACCGTCGCCTCTCGGTGGTCAGCTCAAATCACCTTTACGAGCCATAAACCAACCTCGGAGTCCAAATCCTCGAAGCCCGAACCCAAGATCTAGCATCCCCAATCGAGAACCGACATTACCTGTTGTAGATGAGAGTAGAGCAACCGCTGCCCCGGTACTCACACGCGAACCAAGTAATCCTATGGCAAGGAAACCTGTCGTTCCTGAAAGCCCGGATATCTTATTAAAACAGCCCTTTCCCGACGAGAAATACCGCGAGAGCAAAGCCAGTGTCTGGACGGATGAAATTCCAGATTCAGGACCGTCTCCACCACTACAATCACCACCTAAAGGACAGGTGACAGCAACACAAGGATACGAGATGAGAATACCGTCACCCAAGAACCCCGTCCGGACCACGGCGGAATGGTTAGAATCCATTCAAAACTCAGCCGAGCCCCCGCCTTCAATTCGAAATTCCCGGAATTCGCGACCTTCCTTCGGTTTGCCAAGGAACCCGAGAATGGGCAGCGGTGGAGGCCTACCAACGAGACCTGGGCCTGATAGACAGGGGAGTATAGAGGGCGAGTTGGGATATGTGCAAGGCTTGAATCGATTTTTACCTAATGGTAGAGCCAGTGCGTTGTCTAGAATGGGGAGTGACAAGAGTACCGCCAGTACACCAGGCGTGGGAAAAGCGATATGAGACGAGAGGGAGCCGAGAATTTATACCTAATAATATTAACTGTACCCATGCCTGCTGTTGAAACGGCTGGCATGGACTTGTCTTCAGATTAAGATCATGTTCTTGGCTGAAAAGCTGATGGCGAAAATTCTAAGCCAAGTGGCGTTTCGTGAGACGTGGAACCGGGCGCATGCAGGGCTCATATATTTCTTGTGTCACTATCAAATCATATTGCGCTTGATTTTATCATTCCGGCTGGCCTCATGTCAACGAGCACTTTCCGACAGATATCGGCGATCTCAATGATTCGGGAGCAAGAGCGAGTCCGAACCGAGTTCCACATCCTTGGGTCGTGGAACCAACGTCTGTTTACAATTTATGCCACACTTTTTACAATCACAAACTTCCTCCAATGACTTCCATTGAAGCTGCTGGGAGCTCCCGCTTGGGTAATTACAACCCCCTGTCACGGATTGCCACATGCATGACCCCGCACAAGGCTGCATACTTGATGCGAGCTCACCTTCTCATCACAATATTGATTGCTGGTGGCTTGGAGGTTAGATGCTAGCAGGCCCAAAAGCACCCATAATTACAGCAGGGGATTGGCTTTATCCCGCGTGCTTCGTACCGGGCCTTTAGCGATAGGCTGTAAATACGTCGATGTCAAAGACTGTTGACCGCAAGCTTCACAATGTACTTCTCTTGATTCCCTGCTACGCTTCCTCCAGATTCCCTAAGACACGGAGGAGTTGATCTTTTAATGATATCCTAACTACATAATCAACGCAAGAACATCCAATTCTGAAGAATAATGGAGTTGTACCTTATATTATCCCTCGTCTTAGGGACCTATGCTTTCTACACTGCATACTCGCGCCTCTATCTCAGCCCTATCTCCCATATACCAGGTCCCAAACTAGCTGCTCTCACACGCCTGTAATTTTCCATGTTTAACTCGCTTTCATGCCATCACTTACACATATCAGCTATGAAGCTTACTACGATCTCTGGCTCGGCGGCCAATACACTTTCAAAATAATCGACCTACACAAAAAGTATGGGCCAATCATCCGCATCTCGCCATGGGAAATCCACGTCTCCGACCCAGATTTCTACGAGGTGATCTATGCCTCGTCCGCTTCGGGGCATAGAAGAGATAAATATGACTGGTTCACGAAGAGTTTTGGGCTTGATAATAGTGTCTTTGGAACGCCAGGCCATGATTTACATCGTTTGAGGAGGTCGGCTTTGGCGCCGTATTTTAGTATGGTGAGTGTGAGGAGACTGCAGCCGTTGTTGCAAGATAGAGTGAATAAGTTGTTGGAGCGGTTTGAGGGGTTTAGGGATAGTGGGGAGGTGTTGATGGCATCTTGGGCCTATGCTGCTTTTACTAATGGTAAGTTCTACATCTTTTAAGGGAAAGAAGGTTACTTACGGAAAGGGTAGATGTCGTAATGACTTATTGTTTTGGCAGGTCAGATAGCAGACTAGGTAATGATTCCCACACACTTGGACGAAGTTTGCCCTGATGAAGTGTTCCATAATGCAGAAGCACCAGATTTCGACCCTTCGTACCGTGATGCGTCGTTTTTCGGCTCAACCGCAGGAAATTATCTCAAGCACGCTCCTTGGGTCAATAACCTCATGCAAGCACTTCCCAACTTCCTCGCCGAGCTCCTCCACCCCGCAATGGCAACATTCGTAGCTCAAAAACGCGTAAATTCCTCGAGCCCTCAATGCGTCTCAATCTAACAACCTTCCAGGCAGTCTTTGCTCAGATCCAAGCCCTGACTTCCGGCCACAACCCCTCCGACAAAAACGCCGACCACCCGACCATTTTCCACTCAATTCTAGATTCCAAACTACCCCCTGAAGAGAAACGTGATATCCGTCTATCAGACGACGCACACGTTCTCACCATGGCCGGCACACTCACTACGGCCTGGGTCCTAGAAGTAACAACCTACCACCTACTCTCCACGCCCTCCATCCTCTCCAAGCTCAAAGCGGAACTGACAGCCACCATTCCCTCACCAAGTGACATCGGTTCCATCCCACTGCCGAAACTAGAAAGTCTGCCGTATCTGAATGCTGTTATGAAAGAGGGATTTCGTCTCAGCTATGGGACTAGTTGTCGACTCGCGAGGATTGATCCTGATAATGCTGTTTCTTTCACGGATAGAGAAACTGGCAAGGATTATGTGATTCCGGCTGGGACGCCGATGGGTATGACGACCGTGCAGATCCATCATGATGAGTCTCTCTTTCCTGATTCTAAGAATTTTGATCCAGAACGTTGGCTCGATGGGAAGAATAAAGCTCTTGATAAGTACCTGGTTGCTTTTACTGCAGGTAGTAGACAATGCATGGGTATAAATCTTGCGCATGCGGAGCTGTATCTGAGCTTGAGTGCTATTTGGAGGGTTTGGGGGAGTAGGGAGGTAAGGGGACAGGATGATGTGGGATGGTTTGAGTTGTTTGAGACGGGGAAAGGAGATGTGGAGATTGAGAGTGATTGTTTCTTGCCGATTGTGCAGAAGGGGAGTCAGGGGATCAGGCTGAAGGCTTATAGCTATAGTTGAGTTTGGACGTTCCATGGGAGAGAAATTGAGATATGTTTGCTACCTGAACCGCACATGGACAAAAACATTGATTGATAACTTCCCCTTTATGAAACCTCGACAAATTCGACTCCTTCCATGCGAATTGGTACAATTCATATCTTTATCATTCACTATTTCTCTCCATCCTTCAGTCGTACTTTTTTCACCCGCACTGGCATGGGATCTCAAGGTTAGAGTATTGGCAGAGATGTTCGTATTTGGATCTAGACAAGTACAGAGCTGAATACGTCACTAGCATCGATGTAAGAAAGGACAGAGTATCTTTGTGAATTGACATTGCTTCATCTTATATATAGTCATAGTCATACAAATGGAAGTTGTTCCCGTCTCCAATAATGCCAAACGCTAAAAATTAAATAACGCCACCGGGTATATAAATGAAGGTTAAGAAAAGAATGTATGCCATCCCAAACGCCTCCGAGCGCGAGCTCTGTCCCTTTTGTATCGTATCGTATTTTCCCAAACCAATTCGGCTCCTTAATAGCGAATGTGTCCAAAATATGTGATGCCGTCTAGGCAGCGAGCGGAATGCCGGCTTCCATCTTTCTCGGCGTTTTATGTTGTGCGAGGGTGTACAGTGTGCCATTGACGCGTCTTATGAGCTGCTCTTTTCGATCAATCCCTCTTCTTCCTCTTCGTCTATCGTTCGCTTTCCTTGTGCCCACCACGCGTATTCTCCCGAAGAGGAGCTGTCGGCTCGTACCCTCTTGTGATCTTCAGGTAGAGCTGGCAGAGGCTTTTCAACAGCGAACCGCACACGACGTTGTTGAAGCGGTAGAGGAGGGAGAGGCTTGTCTGATACAGAGTTGGGGCAGACATTCGAATATGGAGGAGGGCTATCGTCTGACTTTTCGGACATGAATGAGCTGGAAGAATTGAATGTCGAGGCGCTTGATGCTCTAGATCTGGTGCTATTCCGGCGGTGGCGACGCTGTTCGTAGTCGCTCTTCTCATCGAAGGAAGTATAAGAATAAGACATTTTGGTTTGTTATAGCTTGGATGCTTTGATTGAAGGTCCTGTGAAGTAGTAGGGAAGCTGATATTTGCTTGAAGTTGCCAGTAGCTGAAATCAATTCAATCGATCGAAACATTCTTACCCTTATGTATCTGCCAGTGTCAGCCTCGTAATACAACAAAAATAGATCGCCTCAGGGTCCACAAGGTCTGCTGCGGCAAGGCGAAGATCCTACATAGGCTACAAATGAGGTAAAGGAGTGAGGTCGGCGGCGCTGTCTGCACAGCCTTGCCTTTAGCGAACACTTCGGGGCTGGGCAGTAGAGCAGGACATTCTTCCACCATCCTTCTCGAACACCACTTGGTAAAAGTTTGGGAACCTGAAACGGCGGCACTTGCTCTCGCTGCAATGTAATCCCGACAGATGATCTTTATTTTTGTTGTACTTCGTCCAAAATGTGGAGATACGAGGGTAGGTCGAAAGCGCTCGTGATGGTGGAGGTTCCAAGTCGGAGCAGCTGGTTCATCCTTCTTGACTTGCGCGATCTGACGCCGGCATTTTGATCCTTCGATGTCATGATTTCGAAGTACCATCATTATTCGTACATGGTAGAAACGTTGCAATTTGAATCACAGGAGGTATCGAGTCAAGTGACATCTAGAAAGTTTGACAATTCACTTCCTTCAACAGCACCGCACACATCTTCAGCACCTACCTGGCAATCTGGCCGTTTCAAATTTCAAGATGTATGGTATAAGATGGGGCAGAGCTCAGACATCACGTTGGAATCTTGATCATGCGGCTTCATCTTGCACGTTAATCGATCCTTCCTTATCGATCTTGACAGTTTATACGCAATTCTTCAAACCAACAGTCGGTGTCATCTCATCACACGCGCGTCTATTCCCAGGGTCGTGGTCCTCTGGGAACATTTAAGTTCTGAGCAAGTGCGGAGTACAGTTGTTGTTGTTGTTGTACGGGCCAGCCCTACAGAGAGTCAGAGACCCCACCTTTTGAACACGTCCGCGTGGCTGGGACTCTGGCATGGGAATGCATGTAATCCTGTTGTTTCAATTCTGGGTTATTTGTTGTGTTTCAGCCTCGAGATGTCGTCAACTTGATATTCAGCCTTCATACTCGAGGTCATCCGTCCCGGATCCTGACATGTTGAAGGCGAGTGCCGATGGTAATGAGACGTGTTCTCAAAACTGTCCCTTAATTACGTTCTGAATGTTGGAACTTTTCTAGGATGGTGGAATGAAATTCCTAGGAACTTTTCTGAGGTGTATATGACAAGTATTGCTGTCTGTTGTACATATCTTCAATCAAATTGTGCCGCCCAATTCTTCAGAAGAATTAGCTTCATCTTCTAGTCAGCAACTCAGCCTATATCTTCCCCGAACACCATATAACGAGCTCAAATAAAAATGAAGCTAGAATAGAGTTTCAGAATCTCGAGGGCTTGAACCTACAAAGACACTTTGACATGTGATAAAATATCACGTGTAATCAATCTTTTCGACCTTCTTTTAGAAACGTCCATCACCCAATGGCCGTTTTGACCATCTCTAGTTCTACCAATTCTCCATCTCCAATTGGTCCCTTTAAGAGACCAGAGCGCAAAATCCCTCAGTCCGTTTCCCCGGATTCCCCCACAGTCCCCTAGTGGCCGAGACACCCTCGGATTCCAGACCAGCGCTACCAGTACCCCTCGAACGATCGTCGTCACCCAGCGCCTCAACGGAAACTCTATCCCCCGCCTTCATATTTCTCTTTTCTCTCTGCCTTCATTCTTTTCTTTATTGTTTACTCATCTTTTCCCACTGTTTTCTCAGCCTTGTTTGTGTATATCCAGTGATAGACAAAAATCTCCTGATCCGCAATGGGAGGTTGCCTCACCCGCCTAAAAGCCGAAATGGCGCCACCGCCACCTAGATCTGGAAACTGGGATATGATGGGCCCACAGCGCCCCGATCCTTATGTTGCGAAGAAAGTACAGTCTCAAGGAAATGGGAATGGGAATGGGATTGGGAATCCGCTGGAGAGGAAGGAGACGCCGAGTGGGATTCCGGGGTTGACTTATGATCATGCGGGAAGGCCTGTGTAAGTTTCCTCTGTTTGTATGTGGGAGAATTGAATCTGATGATTGCGGGATAGATGGAGAGAGGAAAATGCGAGACCGAGACGGGATGAGGGGATTGAGGTTGAACATCGGGAGAGCAGGCATTGAGGTGGTTTTCGAGTGGAATGGACATGACTCGAGAAGGAACGACCCGGACACCCGACCCCTGGCCTCCAGAACTCAATCGGTGCGCCGCTCTCTCGTTGAGAATATAGAACCTGTCGACGATGAATACGAGATGAAATGAACTGCGCATGTATTTAATTTCACAGCCGGCTTTGTTTGATTCATTGCTTTGGATCTCGGAGTTCAGCATTGGCTTAATTTGCTACGCAATGGGAGAGGTTCACAGGACTAGCGCATATTATGCTGGCGTTGAAGCACGGTTTTGTTAGAACAGGGCTCAATTGATGCACATCACGGGTGATATATCTTCAGTCAGAGCCTGTATTCTCCAAGTTCGCATCCTCATCTCACATTTCGGAAATGCCCAAGAAAGTTGTGAGATATCAATACGATTTCATAAACACATACAAGACATAACATACATACAAGAGGGGATATCTCATCAGTGCTGTGCTGTACTGCAAAACAACTCACCCACCACCCTCCACATGCCAAGGAAAAGACCCGCCATCAAAGGAAAAGCGTCCCATCCCATCATATTTGCTTTCCCGCCCGAGATAAAAAAACGAGAGGCTCATAATACATCCCACCATCTTCCTTTGTCCATTATGTTCATTCCTCTTTTACAGCTCGTCTTTCCCAGTAGCTTGGCTCACTACACTACTCACGGAGGAGGCGAAGTCTTCTACGCCTTCACTGGCTTTGCTGTAGACTTCACTGGCGCCTTCACCCGCTGATGCAGCATAAGAGGCTAATTGCGCCCTGGCACTCTCCACAGCTTCACTGAGTCTCAACTGCGCGCTCTCAACGGCCCCTTTCTCTTCACCATAAATCGCAGAGCTGACTTTAGCCTGCGCAGCCTCGAATGCCTCCCCAGCCGCTTGGGTAGCGCTCGCGTACTGTTCACCAGCCGCACTAGTAATACTTTCATAAGTCCCCGTACTCGTTCCATAAATAGCTTCCGAAATAGCTTTCTGCGCGCTCGCAGCGGCGTCAGCAATGGAAGACGATGCAGCTTCCGCGTATCCAGTCTCCGAACCGTAGATTTGAGCTGAGGCGGACGACATGGCGTCGTTGACGCGGGAAGAGGCAGCGTCGAGGATTGATTCTAGGGAGGGTGGTGGCGTGAAGACTGAGGCTGCGATGGAGGATGCGGAGCCATAGACTTCAGAGGCGTAGGAGGAGGCGGAAGAGGCGCCTGTGTAGTATGCTGATGAAAGGCGGTTGTAGACTGAATCTGTGAAGTCTGGTTCTCTGATTTGGGGTGTTAGTACCAGGAGGGGGTCTATGGAGGGGGAGGGGAGACGAACTTGCCGACTACCAATTCGGAGATGATAGATTGCACGACTGAATATTGGGAAGCAGCGGCCTCGGTAACTCCCGCGCCGTATTCTTTGGCTTCGGAGATGAGGCGGCGGGTGACGAAGTAGGGGGTTGTTTGAGCGTAGATCTGATTGCTTGCTTTGGTAATGAGGGCTTCCCAGTTCTCGCTGGCGGCCGAGGCCACTGACTCTGCGAAGGGAGTCTCGCTTCCGTAAATACCGATAGATGCTTCTGATGCTTTTAATGCGACCTTCTCGGCAATTACGGAGGAGATGCTCGAGTAAGAGCTTGAAGCTTCGGCAACTGCTGCGCTGTATCGCGATGAGGCAATTGCTGCTAGACTAGATGTGGGAACGAGATCCTTTTGAGCTCCACCGATGTTCTTAACGGAGGAAATAAGCTTATCCAGTTCAGCAGATGCGCCAGAAACGGCATTCGAGTAGTGGCTTTCAGCAGTGCTCAATGCCTTTTCGAATCCATGAGTGGGAGTTCCAGCAACAGCTGCACTTGCTTTGTTATAAATACTTTCGTGGAAAGGAGTTGGCTTTGGCATGACGGCTGAAGAAGCTGCCTCCAGGAATTCCGAGTAATGAGCATGAGCCATTCCAATACCAGCATAATATTGCTCTTGCATTTGCAAGAGAAGTTTCTGCTTTTGCGGAGCACCGGTGTTGATGGCTGCTACATAGCTCTTTCCGGCATCATATCGAGAAGACGCAACATTGAGGCCTTCTTGGAGTTTAGACTTGGCAACTGACGACATCGACTCTATGGCTCCTGGTGGAGCTCCATAAATAGCGGTAGACGCGGCCGAGACAGCAGCTTGCAGTTTAGAACTTGCTGCTGCAACGGAATCAGAGTAGGCGGCCTCGACAGAGCCGAACAATTCCTCGTGAGCAGGCTTTGGCTCACCAGATACCTGTGCAGAAACTAGAGACTTAGCGGAAGCATAATTCTCCGCAGCCAAGGAAATGGCATTGCTGTAAGCCTCGCTCGCCTGGGAAGCAATGGAATCGGTGATAGGGGCTGGCGTTCCGTAGATGATAGAACTGGCACTGTGCCGAACATTAGCATTATACAACTTAGTAGAAAGGGCAACTTACGCAGAAACAGCATCAGCATACCGGCTTGACGCAACGCTTGAGATACTTTCACCGGTGCCTTGCTCAGTGCCGTACAAAGCAGAGCTTGCAGCGGCGAGGGCACTTGAGTATTGCTGAGCGGCTAGGCTGGTAATTTGGTATCCTTGAGTGCTGGAAGGTTTCAACAAGGCTTCGCTGACTGCCTTGGTGAGGTCGGCGTATTTATCACCAGCTTCACTCGCCATACTTTGGATCTTCTCGCTGAACGACTCGTCGTCCGAATCTTCAACAACATCCTCGTAGACGATCTTCCTCTCAGTTACGGACTGTGCCATTGCGCCACCCCATACTTTCTTGGAAGCTGTGCTTGAGGCAGATGACGCAGCCAAGCTAGCGGCGCTTGAGCCCTTGGTGACACTATCAGACAAAGAGCTCCCAACAGAAGATGTTGCGGAACTGAATGAGCCGGACGCTTGGGAAGCTGCTTTTGAGACCTCACTACTGCCAGATGAAATTGAGGAGCTTGCAGCGTCGGAGAGGTTGGAAGCTGATTTCGACACCACAGAAGCTGCCGATTTCACGCTCTCCGTTGCCTGTTCAACAATTCCTGGCTCTTCACCTGCTATGGAAGATGAAGCTTTTGCGGATAGACTGCTTGCGCTTTCAGTAGCAACAGAGACAATGCTTTCAACGGTCCCTTGGGAGGTACCAATAACAGAGCTCGATGCTTGATCGGCAATGCTGCTAGCAGACTCCTTTGCAACGGAGACAACGCTCTCGACGCTACCTTGCGTTGTACCAATGATTGAGCTAGAGGCTTTGTCGGCAACACTGCTCGCGCTTGCACTGCCGACCGAGATGACGCTTTCGACACTTCCTTGAGGAGTGCCAATAACGCTTGACGAAACTGATGAAGCAGCGCTTTGAGCGTTATCGACGTGTGAAGCGGCGATTGATGAAGCAGAGGAGACAGCTTCGGCAACTGAGGAGCTCGCAACAGAAACTACTGATTCCATTGTACCTTGGGATGAAGGCGCAATAGCTTCACTGGCTTCCTTGGCCTTCTCCACAATCTTCTGACCAACAACTGCAGCTGCGGCTGGCATATATTTGGTGCTCCAGTCATCACTGGTATCGCCAGCTGAAAGCTTCCATCGTCCAGTCTCCTTTAGCCGTGCCAATTCCTTTGCAGCCTCTTCGGCAATGTCCATAGCCTTGTTCTCGACCTCTTCAGATGCTGCGCGAGCCTTATCAAGTCCAGGGTGTTCCGTCACAACTTTCTCAACATCCACGCGCCACTCGTCGAACTTCGTCTTCAACTTATGGTACTTGGTCCAATCCTTGTGCGTAATTCCATCAGTCCAAGCCCATCTCATTCCTATTTCCTGGAGACCAAGATCTCGGATGTGGTCAAGAATTTGGAAGGTGTCCGTTGCGGATTGGCTCACAAGTGAGTTCGTCTCTCGGTCAAAGCTTTGCCTCCATGTTCGTACAGCCTGCGCCTTTTCCTTAATCGCAACACCAGCTTTGCGCACTGCGCTGCTGATGGCTTCCTCGGATTCCTCAGTATCTTTAGACCCCTCAACAATAGAGATAATGCTGCTCTTCAAGTTCTTCAGGCTAGACTTAACTGTTTCTTCCAACTGAACAGTATGAGCCTTTCCAACTCCCTCTGCTTGGCTTTTGATTAATCTGTCGGTGATCTCAGTGATACCCTCTTCGAGCTCATCAGACCCTTCATCTGCAGCCTTGGCAAATTTCTCCTGCCATGTCTTGAGGTCTGCGGCTACAACTTTCTGTGCCTTTTCGCGAATTTCCTTTTCCGAGTCTGGCGTGGATTCTGGCGCTGGAGCAGAAGAGGAAGGTGCTGGGGTAGAAGATACTGATTCGGTCGTCGAGTGGGCGGAGGCAATAGACGATGAGAGAGAGGAGAACGTCTCGGAGGCGGAAGAAGCGGAAGAAGAACTGCGAGGATTAGTTACTGATCTTAGAAGGCATGAAGCGTTTCTTACCTATCGACCTCGTCTACGACTCCCTTCAACTTCTTTCCATCTCTATATCTTCCCAATCGCTCTCCAATCCTAATCAATTGAGGCTCGACATTTTCTCCATACAAAATCCGTACCTGGGGCCAGACTGTTCTTTCAACGAAAATCGCTCCGGTCGCCCAGGCCCACTTCGAGTATGGGACTGCCGTATTGACAGTGAAGTCGCTCAAAGTATCGTAACCTTGGATTGCATAAGGCCGCACTGCGTTGTAAGTCGGGAGGATGTGTCCATAGTATGTTTGAAACGCATTGCTCTTTGCAATCTCGTAATAAGGGGCAGTAGCGGCTATGACTTTCTCAACATGTGGAGCCAGAGTTTCGTCATATTTGTCCTTCGCAATCGCTTGATATTTCTCCACTTGCGGTTGTAAAGTCTTCTCCCATTGTGCTTGACCAAATGCCTGGGCCTGTGCAACTCGAGGAGCTCCGTATTTCTTCCCTAAGACTGTCGCAGGTGTGATGATTCTCTTGTCCAGGGTTTCGTAATAAGGTCTCGCTGCGTCAACATATGGCGCTGCGTATGTATCGTAATATGGTTCGAGATGAGGAGCAACCGCGGAACGCAATTGGAAATATGGTTTGCAAATCTTCGGGGAGGTATCGGTGAGTTCGTCGACTGTCGAAGGACATCGGAATAGTATAGTTATTATGGAGTACCAGGTTAAGAGTCTGTAAACACGTTAGCATGCTTCTAACACAATCTTTGGCCTTCAGTTGGGCATACCTAGAAATCATGCTGAAGACACTGAAACCCTTTTGCTTTTTGGCAGTCTTCGATCTAGGAGCTATGGCATGGCCGTTCATGCCCTTCTGGCCCGGCTCCGCCAGCCTTCCATTACCCTCTACCGCCATCTTCTACTGCATGCAGCTCTGAAGAACGTAGTACCAGCCTTTGACGATCAGTTCGGAGTGCTTTGCAAGATGGTGAGCAGGTGGAACCTCCAGGTGAGCTTGGCGAGGAGCTCGATCTCTAACATGCAACACGGACCAGATGTGTTCCTCCGAAGGATCCTGGAACGTCGCGTCTAAATGATACAATGTGATTATTTTTGGGAGAAGCGCCGCAGATGGAGATGCACGCGAGGAGGAAGAGGTCGAGGAGGGAAAATAAAGGGGAGGCCTTGGTGGTGGTCTCAATATTGTTCGTCTCGTCCCGTCGGGAATTATCACAAGCAAGCAAAAGCCTGGATTTGACAAGCCGTTAGCAAGTAATAACTTTAGCGCGAGTTGGGAACAACGTCATATGCGTTACCTTAGTCTGAGGTGCAGATAGAGATAACAAATCTGTTGATCTTCACAAATATTATTATAGAACGTAGGAATCAATTAAGAGAGAATGGAAAAAGTCTTCATAGGGAGCTACAGAGGGGTAGCGGGTCTATTTATCTTTGTCCGATGTCTGATGTCTGTGATGCCAGCTTTCATTTTGCCTCTCTGCATCTGATGCGACGGCCATGTTTCAAATCCATCGCATCACAGCATTACAGCTTTGAGGCCTCCTGTCATCCAGCCCCCTTCCTCTTTGTATTGTAGCAGCGCCGTATTGTTTCGCACAGACTTGGATATTGGCACCTTTCACTCACTCTTGACTCCGAAGCGTGGAGCAGGAACATGGGAAATTCACGAACATCTTGTTCGAGTCATTTTATTGAATTTCAAGTGATGTACACTGTCATGTCCGGCCCGACTTTCTTCCGCCCTCGTCCGCCGAGATGTAACTCCAGTCCAAACTTAAGGCCGATGACAAACTACAAAGAACTCATCGCATCCCACGTCCCCCAGAGGGCTATCTCAGAATCCGTCCAGTCTTTTCAGCCTCGATTTTGAGATCTACCCTGCTTCCGAAAACGCATGCAAATTCGATCCTTAGGAAGTTGTTGCGCTGCAGCGTCAGAAGAGTAGGGCTGAACGTCCACGCCAGGGGCCTTCGGATGGTTCTACGACACCGGTGAAAGAAGGCTTTGCCTTTGAGCCATTATTCCTTCCATTCTCAGGTCGCGCTGGACCCTTCGCACTTGTGCGATCGTGTAATCAATCATCACGACGATGGCGGAACCACCATCAGACGTCCAGGTTCCCGCAACCCCCGCCCCGGATCAAGAACAGCCCGGCCCAGACATCATGAACGATCCGCAGTTTGCGACAAACACTGAAGGCGGAGAAGATGGATCGGGGGATGCAGACACTTGTAGGATATGCAGAGGGGAAGGAGGTGACTCCGAACCTCTGTTCCATCCTTGTAAGTGTAGTGGAAGTATCAAGTATGTCCACCAGGACTGTTTGATGGAATGGCTATCGCATTCGCAGAAGAAACACTGCGAGCTGTGCAAGACGCCTTTTCGATTCACGAAGCTATATTCGCCGAACATGCCGCAGTCCCTCCCTTTCCACGTTTTGATTCGACATGTCATCATTCACATTGCAAAGAATTTGGCAACTTGGTTAAGGGCTTGCTTGGTGATCGTTGTGTGGTTGGCGTGCCTTCCCTACATAATAAGACAAGTCTGGAGATTACTGTTCTGGATGAGCGATGGAGGATGGCCGACCAGTTACTCTAGGATGATGGACCCTTTTCGAAATGCTACCTCGATACAGGCCCTGGACATGGCACGGGAGCTTGAGCTTGCAACTTTATCCGGAAATGAAACAACTCCAAGCACCCCTTTCCATCCGGCACCCACGACGCCTGCCAGCTATATCGGAGTTGTGAACAAGCTCGTTTCATTTCTCTCGCCTATTTCACAAAGTTTGAATATAAGCGGCTCGGACCCGTTGGCAGCTGGCTTCTTCAAGTCTCTGAAATACGGATTTGGGATCAAGAGTGTGGTAATCCCAGAAAACAACGAGGAAAATGCTACTATCACTTTATATCCTTTGAGATACACCCCAACGTCAAGTCCATCACTCTTGGGCGATGTCTCCTTTCTCAAGAACTTGACTCGGAATGCTACTGTCAACGATGCTATAATCAACATTGCCGAAGGTTACATCATTACCATATTGGTAGTAGTGTGTTTCATTCTCGTTTTCTTGATCCGGGAATGGGTTGTACAACAGCAACCTGGAATAAACATGGGGGCTGGCTTCAATGCTGAGTTTGCTGCTGCGCAACCCAACGTTGATCGTCCACGGCGAAACGCCGCAGCTCTTAGAGAGAATCAGAACCCAGTTCAGAACCCCGAGAATGGTGTTCGCGAGCGTCCAATAGCACGCCCTCGGCGCAGAAACAACCGCGCCGGGGATATAGACGAGGCCCCTCTGCCGCGGAACGATACAGATCAGAATGCATATCAGAATGTCTACAACCCAACTCAAGGAGAAAATGGGGGAAGTTCAACATCTGGCCGTCCCTCACCACCCAGAGACGCACTATCGCCCGCTGCCGAAATTCAACGGAGGCTTACTGAAGAACCTAGACACACGGAAGAATTTCTCGCTATCTGGCGACGTGCAGATAGCGACCCCCAGGAAGTTCTACGAATCATTGAGAGAGAGAACAAGGGCGACGATATGCGTTATTGGGTTAATGCTATGAACGTTCTTCAGACTCCTGTCGCCCTCGGTAACAGCGGGCTGCGACCAAATGCAAGCGACGATGACAATGACCATGATTCAATTCGGGCCACTGCTAGTGATCGTGCAGCGCAGGTAGAAAATGGAGGAAGCAGTGCAAGTTCCGAAAGTTGGGTAGACATCCGCCAGCCCGTCGAAGCACAGCAAACTCCGTTGACTGAAGATAACCTTACCCAACATCGTGAGGATCTAAAGGGCAAAGGCAGGGCAACAGATGATATCGACAATCAGTCATCTGAGACCCCAGCAGCTCTCCAGTCACGCACGAATCTGCCGTCCCGAGATATTCAACGGGACAACACTTTCGCGTTTGCACCAGGTCCTTCAAGACCAAGAGCCATCTCTGATGGGCCGCAAAGGAAAGATAACATCTCGTCGCTTGCCAACAACAACTGGAGCTTCTCGAATCTTTCGGATGAGGAGGCTTCACTAAATCAGGAAACTGACACAACAACCCACACTATGCAGAACGAAGCTAACGATGATACCGATTCCGAGCCTTCAGACCTGGTTCCCTTGAGATCCCTCTTGAGCGCAGAAGCTGAGGCAAAGTTGGCATCTTCGCTACAGCCTGCCGAATCATCTGCTCAGACTGGTAACGGTCATGAGGCACGAAATGTGGAACCCTCACTTTTGCGGATGCTGAAAGGAGAGGTTCCCGAGCTTTCGGGGTTTGAAGAAGACGATGTTGCGATCACAGGACAAGACGATATTGGTCGAAGCTACCAAGCCCTAGAAGACGCGTTTCCTGCAAATCCCGCCGAGACTGAGTCGCAGAATGACATCGAGGAACAAAATGAAGCACCTGCGGCGAATCCTTTTGAACCTGATACCCCACTGCCTGCCCCCCAAGAACCACTTCTCCCAGATCAAGCTGAAGTCCCAGCTGTGGAACCCCAAGATGCCCCAAATGCACATCCCGCCGCACCCCAAGGTCTCTTAGGACATGTTGCTGACTTCTTATGGGGTGGTGTTGGTGATGATCAACAAATTGACCAAGGGGGCAACGATGAACAAATTGTTCAAGATATTGCGGCTGAAGCTCCCTTTGTCCCCGTTGCCCATCACGATGTCTTTGAGCAGCCCGATGCCCCATTTGTTGAGCAAGATCGTGAGGTTGTTGAAGCTGCCATTGCTGCTGGCATCGACCCCAACGATCAAGATGCCATTGATGACGCCGAAGACTTCGAGGGGATAATGGAGCTTGTAGGCATGCGTGGTCCCATCTTCAGCCTGGTCCAGAACGCCTTATTCAGTGCATTCCTCCTGGCATTAGCAGTTGCTATCGGAGTTTGGATACCTTACAACATTGGGAGGGTGTCGCTTCTACTGATAGCAAATCCCGGTCCTACTCTGAAGCTTCCCTTGCGACTCGTGTACGGTTGCATCGCTTTACTCCAGGATTTGTCACTGTCCATTATAGGCATAGTTTCATATCTTTTGATTACATTTTGCTCTTGGACCCTTGGACTGTTCTATGCATCCACCGGGAATGGAGGTACAGCCCGTGAATTAGGATCGGCGGCGGTGAAGCTTTCGCAGGACTCTGCTGGAAGAATCATGAATGGCACATTGAGCAATTTCGGCCACATCCACGAGTCTGAAATCTTTGCCTTCTCGGCGGCCTCGCACGAATCATTGATCACAATAAAATCATATACCGTCGATAGTGTTACCGGTCTAGGGGCTTTCGTGAGGTATCTCTTTACTGGGAGTTATAGCGTGACCTGGCACGGCTTCCTTACTGCTACGACTAGCGGACTGAAGTACATTTGGCATTTGGTTGCCTCTATCCCCGGTGTGCTTGCCAGGCCTGAATCCTGGGTTATTAGTCTGGAGTCGCCAAAGCGAGCCGTACCACTTGACCTGGAGCTTAGCATCTGGGACGGGTGGGATCGTTTCTGGGCCATATTCGGAGGCTATGCGGCTCTTTGCATACTGGGTGCTCTCTATGTCAAAAAGGGCTCACCATTCTCTAGGGGTCAGCAAGGTCGTGATTGGGAGGCATCCATCATTGACTTGCTCAACCAGGCCGGTGGTGTGATGAAGGTCATTCTCATCATCAGCATCGAGATGCTCGTCTTCCCCCTATATTGCGGACTTCTACTAGATGCTGCCCTCCTCCCACTCTTCGACAACGCCACCATTATGTCAAGGATTCTCTTCACGTTCAACTCTCCGTTCACCTCTCTGTTTGTCCATTGGTTCGTGGGTACATGCTACATGTTCCACTTTGCTCTCTTCGTTTCTATGTGTCGGAAGATTATGCGGAAGGGAGTTTTATGTAAGTTTTCTCTGAGCAAATTTAATGAAGATGCGCTAACATCCACAGACTTTATCCGTGATCCTGATGATCCAACATTTCATCCAGTACGAGACGTCTTAGAGCGGAATGTAGCAACACAACTACGAAAAATTATGTTTAGCGCCTTGGTTTATGGTGCATTGGTCGTTGTTTGCCTGGGAGGCGTTGTTTGGGGACTTGCATTCGCATTTAAAGGCGTTCTACCCATACACTGGTCCTCAAATGAGCCAGTCTTGGAGTTTCCCATCGATTTACTTTTCTACAATTTCCTGATGCCGATGGCTGTCAGGTTTTTCAAGCCTTCCGACGGGTTACACTCGATGTACAGCTGGTGGTTCCGCCAGTGTGCACGCATGCTTCGTCTTACATGGTTCATGTTTGATGAAAGAAAATTGGACGAGGAGGGATACCATGTTCGGAAGCACTGGATGGACGTATTCAGAGGAGTCAAAGGCGACCCAACGACCCCCGTGAGAACCAAAGACAGATACAAGCCGTTCAAGGAGGACTCAGAGCTCAATGCTTATTTCAGACTCGATGGCAAGTACGTAAGAGCACCAGCTTCGGATCAAGTACGAATTCCAAAAGGCATTAGCATATTCTTAGAGGTCGATGCTGCAAACAGACGAATCGATGGAAAGACAGAACGGCCAAATGGAGTTCACTCGAAGACTTCAGACCTTTACAAGCAGGTTTACATTCCACCATTCTTCCGATTCCGAATCTGTCTTTTCATCCTGTTCATCTGGCTTTTTGCCGCTGCTACAGGAGTGGGTATCACCATTGTGCCACTTGTATTTGGACGCCAAATCTTTGGCAAGCTCATACCACCCCACGTCAGAAAGAATGATGTCTACGCGTTCTCTATAGGCATCTACATTCTAGGATCAGCACTGTACGCCATCTTGAATCTTCGCAAATTCATCACATACCTGCGCAACGCACTGGCTGTCAACGCCGAAACACCCCAAAACGTCCTTCGGCGGGTAACTAAAATCACTACCCGTGTTGCAAGCATTGCATGGACATACACGGCCTTCCTCTTCGTCCTCCCCACCCTCTTCGCCTTCTTGGTGGAGTTCTATTTCATCGTTCCCCTCCACACCTATTTCTCCATCGAAGAGCGCCACGTCGTCCATTTCGTTCAGAGCTGGACCCTCGGCCTCCTCTACGTCAAACTCACCACGCGTCTCATCCTCTGGCACGCAGACTCACGCCCAGCGCAAAGTCTTCGTCACATTACACGTAACGGCTACTTGAACCCAGACGCCAGGCTTGCGACGCGCAGCTTTATCTTACCAGCTACCGCGGCGCTCTCTACCGCTCTCGTCGTCCCATGGTTGCTAGCTGAATTTGCGACTAGGACGGTGCTGCGAGCTCAGCCCGAGAAGCACATCATGGCTTATAGATACGCGTACCCCATGTGTCTAGCGGTAGCATGTGTCGGCATTGCCTTGTGGCATATCTTAGGCATGGTGAAGAAGTGGCGGATGATGATTAGAGATGAAGTCTACTTGATTGGGGAACGGCTGCATAATTTTGGGGATAGGAAGGTGGTTAGTCCTGGGATGGGATCATCGCCTGTTAGGAGGTTAGATACCTAGATGTTTGGAGGAGAGATATAATGTGTTAGGGAACGAAATGAGTTGATGGAAAGAATAGGGATGGCATCGGAATTGGGAATGGGATATAGCAATGGCGTTCCGGATCACATCACAATTACAACGCTACATGTGGGCGTTTTAGCTATTTACTTTGTTCAAGCAGAAGAAATACCACACAGTTTCTACCTCTGGATTGGGTTCGTAGCCAAATGAGATGCGATTACCACGAGGCCGTACCTTGTTCATAGCGTCTATTGCTCTTGCTGGGTGAGTTGCTATGCGCGACTTCTGACACCCAGGAAGAAACGGAACCCCGATGTATGTCGAGGGAAGGCACACCTGCTGCTCGTCGACCTATCTCTTCTCGTCTCAATAAGATCCTATTAATTTCCGCCCCTTCCAATATATCAATTACATGCGCAAATGCCACTAAACATTGTCCAAAGTTGTAAACTGCCTACATATGCAGCAGCGCCAGCAAGGCTAGCAGTGCTAGTTCGGCCATCTTTGACAAGAGCCACCGCGAATAACTCCCCCACTGGGAGTCACATAATTTCTGGCTATGATTTCATCTGCATGTAGTGCATTGTGATTTTCTCTTGATATTTAATGCTATGCTCCTATCCCCAAAACTCCATGACGCCAGCACGAAATTCGGGTCCAAAAATGCCTGCCCCTTTTCATCTCAAATGTCCTCAAATCTTTGCCCGCAAAAATGCATTCAAGTCTAACCCAAACCCCATTCCCAATGCATAGTTTTTTTTACATCTCAAACCCTTCTCGTACAATCCTTTCCACTGATACTGTCCTGTACAAGTCACCCAAGAAATGAAACTATTGATACACTTTCACAGAGTTTACGAGCCAATAGGCCTCGTCGAAAGCATGTGGTGTGGTTCGCACGAATGCCTCGCAGGTTGAGACTTTGGTCTTGGCTGAGCAGTCTGTCCATGAGGTCCAGGACTCGCCGCCTGCGTTGGCGCCGCAGAATGTGTGGTCGAACATCTGGTCATGGTCAGTGAATGCCACCCTAAAATTTCGGGAAATTGAATGGTAGACAAAATGGCCGAGTCCGAATCGGATCTTGACGCGGCTTCGGACTGAAACAACAGTGAAATATAGAGAGAAAATGAGGAATACTAACAATAGTCTGCGCAGGAAAGTTCCCATCAATATCACAGTTACCGTACTTGGACTCAAAATTACCGGCAGGCAAGCCCCATTTCGTGGGATCCGGATTGCCTGCTGTGATATCGGCTGGAATCGCATTCCTAGGGAAGAAGAAAATCTTGATGAAAGACGAGGTCCACTGCATAGCGTATACGCCACCACCGGCCTTGTTAAATGGATCGCCGTAGCTGCCTTCGACGCCCTTGACGCTGCAGCCGGGCCCATCGAGATTGCAATCGAAGTCATTTTCGTTGGGTGTGCCTTTTTGCGTGTTTGCGGGGGCTTGGAATGTGCATTGGCCTTCTGTGTGAAGGGTCATGAAGTTCTTGGTGTTGTCGGAGAAGGATTCTAGGATATCGATTTCACCGTATGGGCCGTCGTTTGTACGGATTGTCCAGCTGGAATCATTAGTAAAGGGTATCCTTGGGGGATGGATCGGGAGACTTACAAACCAGGCCATGAGCCGCAGTCACTACCTGGGATATGGGCAAAGTCTCCGATGAGGAGACCGTGGAGAAAGTCATTCTCTGGCTTGCCTTGGGCCCAAATGCTCTTTCTGCCCTTGCTTGAAGACGCGGGGATCACGGTGTTGTTATCGACTCCCATGAAGACTTGCTTGCCGATGATTCTAGTGAGTCCACTTGATTGGGCTTCTTTTAGAGAAATGTATTCGACGGTGCCTTTTGTTGGGTCGGGCAACTGTATTGTTGTCAGCTATGGATTTTGTGAGGATTTGGAGACCATACGTTCTGGAAATCAAAGCTAGAATACCAGTTCGTGTAGTCATAGTTATGGACGAGCTTGTACGCCGAAGCCAAAGAACTCGACGAGGCCAATAAGCAAAGAGAGGCAAGACTTGTAGAGGACCACATCTTGAAAAAAAATATTTGTATGGGTTGATCGCTTGAAGAATGCCAAAGAAGTATCGGGAGATCAAGATGCTCCTGTGTCTACTATAAAGGAGTGTACAAATTGGTGGCTGTGAAGAGTCGTGAGATGGGCGGGGAAGATCAGACCTTTAAACATATTTCCTGCCCGTATTGAATGCCTTTCGTATGACTTGACAGTTCGGAGAGAACGACTAAGCATTCAATGTGACGGGTGGGGAAGGAAAGTACGAGCACCCCATGTGAATAATCATGAATGACATACATTATTAAATTAAGAGGAGTGAGCATGGTGAGAACTGAGCCGCATAGTGGCCTGCATTCATCTCGCAGATCTCCACGACCTTCTATTTCAGGGAACGTGGGGTAGAGATTTCCAGGATAGTGGTAGTGAACGGCCTTGTTCTTCTGAACTACATATGCGTCACTGCCAAAAAATGTGCACATAGTGAAAAGAAGAACTTGCTAGCTGCTCTATTTCCAGGTCTATGGGACTATTAAGGCCGTCACGTTACGCCGTTGGTACCTGAATATGAGGGACCAAAGGATCCAGTGGCTATGCCAAACCCTTGTTAGATCGTTGAAACGAAACAATTGTGCCGCATAACTACTTGCCGTCTCGGAGCCCCAATTGCAAAGCAAGGCATGACTTCGAAGGAAGGAACGAGACCGATCCCGAGATCTTAAAGAAATAAGTCAAATATCTAGATGGGATGATATACATGGCGTGATACCGAATTCGCAGACAATGAACAGCAAACGGCCAAGTCATTAATGCAGTAGGGCATTTTGAGCATGATATTCACGTCAATGATAGAGCAAATTCCTACTAAGGACTTGCACGTGGCATATGGAAAATGTTTAGAAGCCTAGAAGGGGGGGAATCCTACCGTAGAAGCAGAGATGAAAGGGGAGTGTCATCGCCAAGAAAGGAAAATATAAGGCCGAAGACCATCACGTGTATTATTAGAAACACCGATTCCCAATACGGAAGGCATTAGTGGGCAAGCCCCCCTGAATCTATTAGGTATTTAAAATCTTGGCATCCCTCTCGAAATATTTCCCCCGATTTCTTGTTGCACCTTTCTTTTTCAACAACACCAAAGATGATGCTCGCGGCGAAAGCGGTCAGACAAACGTGGTTGACCACGATTCATCTCTATGTGGATCTTCATTCACAGGAAAGAACCCGGACGCTGGACAAGGGTCACAGAAGTTTTCCCTCATCGTCATGGCCTGAGAATTGACAGCCAGCCGACCACACTCACGGAGAGCATATCGGCAATCGAAGACGGTGAGCACCTTTGCGGGAGTTCCATGCGTCGTAGATCCGAGTAAGTCGGCTTCTGAACCTCTAGTGAAGAGCAAAATTTGGGGTGTCAGTGGAGCAGAAGGTCGAAATTCCCTACCCAGCCCTTTTACTATCTCTCAGCTGTTCTTGTTCAAATGCTCTTTTTGATATTTTGATTCTATGTCTGTCTCTGTGCATCGTCGCTGCTACTTCCCTATTACCAGACAGCATAAAATGGGCAAATGCTACCGATTGCCCCATTTGGAGCCGCCGGCGCGCGGGAGTGTTGAAGTAATTCAATTTAAGGCGTTCTTTTGCCCCACGTTTTGTTCAAAGTTGATATGCTATTCGAAGTATGTCAAATTCTCTAGAACCTCGAAATCTTACAAGTCTCTATGTATATCTATTGACCACGCGAGCGCCATAATAATTACCACGTCTGCCCATTATTCAGTTCCATTTCCTAGGTTTCGTTCAAATATGCACATCTCGACGGTTATACCTGGCCCAAATGCACACCCCACGACATAATCCCGAGGACGGTTGTCGGGCGCTATATCATTCATTTCCTTCGATCGAAGACGGTCCATCACGCTGTAAATAGTCGCTGAGCTAGAGTTTCCATGATTGATGTAAGTGTCATAGCTTGCTCGCATATGTTCAGCGGTGATTCCCATCACCTTCTCGGCACCAGAGAGAATGGCCGAACCGCCTGGGTGCATAGCCCAGTCAAAATCGAGAGCTTTTTGGTAATCGGGAGGTAGTTTCGGCATGGAGGCCAAGAGCTTCTCAAATGCAGGAGATATCGCCTTGCCCGTGATCTCGGGGACCCGAGGTGAGAGCACCACCTTCCAGCCTTCAACACATTAGTCCCTCGATTAATCTCGCTTTTCTTTATTGGGGACAGCAACTTACCCGAAGGATCAACATCGAAACCGAGATCATCCTCAGTCTCTGGTATGGTCTCGCTACTCCAACCCAATAATCGATAGATAGGGTCGATTGTTTCACCAAGGCCATTACTTAACACCACCGCACTTGCACAATCCGAAAACAAACACGCGCCTATTCTCGTCTCTTGCAGCTCGTTGATACTTTCCAATTCGCTCCTTGCCAATGTTGTGCAAAGCTCAAGTGCCACGCATAGGACCCTCGCCGGTCTTTCTCTGGCGGTGTAGGCTAACGCGAGATTGGCACCGGTTCTCAACGCAGCCAAGCCCCCGCTGCAACCAACACCATGAAGTAGCACTTTTTCAACTGGGTGACGGATTTCAAGGCCTTTAGCTAAGAAATGATCGAACCCAGGATTCGCACTATCGGTGCATGTTGTTGCGACGATATGCGTGATCTGACTCGGGTCAATCTTTGCTTCATCAAGGGCTTTCTGCGCAGCTTTGATTGCAAGATCCACGCCGTCGTTTAGGAAAACTTTATGGAGATCTGCTATAGACGGTGGTTGCTCTTGATTCACAAGCGGATGATCCTGTGTTGCAATCGACGAGCGACTTTCTATACCGGTATACTGGTTGATGAAGAGGACTTTTTGTAGACTGTGGTATCGGTTGAGTACAACTGTCCAAGTATTGTCTTCAATAGGGACTCACGAAGGCGAGAGCGGGTAAAATTTCTTTCCCAAGCTGTCCAAGGCATCGGCATTGAGGGAGTGAGGTGGATATTGAGTCCCAAGCCCGATCACTGAGAGATTCATTTCTCCGAACGCTTTAAAGGTAGTTGTGAGCATTTTTCAGGTCGTTGCATGTATTGCGATATGTGATGCATTTTTTGAGGGGCTTCTTTGATCTTTTAAACTTGGATTTTGGAAGGAATGCTGTCTTCGCAGCTGGACCCAAGTCCCTAGAAAGCCTTGTAGAATGCACCTTTGTCGTCATCTTCAGCTCCTCAAGGAACATATACAATCCCAAGGATACTAAAATTAGGTGATGTTCGTTGATTGGAATTCAAGTACCCAGTTGCCTTCGATCGCGGTAAGATATATCACTGCCAAGAAATACGCGTATCTGCATTGTTACAGTTAACAGACACAAGCCTCATAGAGCAAGTACCTGGAGTGGCTCCAGCACGAGATAAGGATAAATTGCACTGCCTAGGCCTAAGGGCCTGTAAGATGAAGTCGAAATTTGATCCTGCAAAGTCCCCTATCCAAAGCTTGTCACTTGTCTGGCTGGAACCCACTTCAGCTAAGTGTGCCTTTTTATTTACCAAGGTGAGTCCTCAGGGACCTATGCTCAATCAGCTTTATACTCATCAAGTAGTATCTAGTTTTGTCAAAGATGTCCTTCGAATACGAGAGTAAGCGACCATTTTGGTAGTAATGAGGCTGGGTGCTGTGCCTTTAAATTCAGCATGCTTCCCGAAACACTTCTCAATTACAACGCTTCCTCCTTCCCAATCCCTCAACCATCAAATAGTAACCACCATGCTATTATCACTACTCAAAACGGCCTTTCAGGGCAAATTTCCCTTCCTCTTCCACGTCATCATCGCGAGCCCTGCAGGCCTCACCTTCATTTTCCGCCCATCCCGCCAACTATCCCCTCTCACGCCCGCAGCTCGCCTTATTCTCCAATGTTACGGCGGTTGCCTGCTATTTACAAATCTCATGGCACTCATATTCCTCACACGTCCTTTTGATGACACTACTCGACTGGCAACGGTTTCGTTTGCGTTCTGGCATTTGTGGCCTTCTTACCGGGCGGTTCTGAGACTCCAGTGTGGGATTGACACTGCTGGTCAGCTTGGGGAGACATTGGGAGGACCAGTGGTGCATTTGACGGTTCATTTGGTGCTTGTTGTTATGTTTTTTGGTTCGGCGTGCTTGACTTGAGTGTTGTTTCGGCCCGGGGGTTGAGAGTGGCATAAGTGATGCTTTGAATCTGGGTGGATTTTGTCTTGCTGCTTGCGTTGGTATTACTTGCTTTTTTCATGCAATGAAATTTTGTGTATGATGCTGATGTTACTCGTAGCTGTCATGTTTAATTGAAAGGGAATCGTTTTCTCCTCTGGACAGCTGCAGCTGCAGTTTAGAGCTAGTGGAGAATTTTTGAATCGATCCAAATTTCATATTTGCCACATTACCGCGTCATTTTCATTTCTTTTCACGCTTGACTGTTGCAATGCTACTATGATCATGCCTACCTCAAGTTTTGGGGCTTGTCAATGGCCTTTGGGAGGTCGGACGTAGCCCAATACGGCTCTACGCTTCGCCCACCTCTCGGTGCTGACGGATCAGCCTTGCCAAGAAATACGCGTATATGTACTTACAGGGACTTTCAGCCCTACAGTTCTCAGGAGTCCATCTATAGCTCCTACTTAAAGCCTTAGCTAGGTCAGTTACTTTGTACTTAACTTCTAATTAAGCTCTTGTCGAATCTCCAGGCCAGGCTTCCCAACAAATTCCTCAATCCTAAGCTATTTTGAATTAGAACATCTCCCTCCTTCCACCTCCATCAACTAGATCTTCCTATGGTTCTTTCAATCTAGATCTCAGTATAATTTTACTCATCAAGTGTGTGAGGTAACCGACTCCCTTCGATATCCGTCATGGGAAGACTTATTCCCCGACTTCATCTCTTCGAAATTGATGACCAGGAATGGTATGTGCTGAATTGTTCTTCAAGTCACCCCACCACAAATTAAAACTTCCAGGATCTAACTATCACAGGTTCCCTACTTCCCTACGCGCCTGTGTGCAGAATGTCCTCGCAGAAACCTGGAACATGAAACTGCCATTTCAAAGCACATCGCCAGCCAGCCTAGCCGCTTCCCTTCTAATACGGGAACTTGGAGCCTTCTTACCGTCCTACAGGTTCATCGATTTCTGTTCAGGCAGTGGCGGCCCGACGCCTTTCATCGAGCGCGCCGTCAACAACCATCTGGCCGCTAATAAATTGCCGCCGGTCGACTTCGTCCTCACTGACTTGTATCCTCATATCGACGCCTGGCACGAAATCACGCATCACAACCCTCACATTACATATGAGTCGCGTAGTGTTGATGCAAGTCAGGCACCGATAGAGTTGCTGCGGCGGGGCAGCGGGAAGCAGGTGATGCGACTCTTCAGTCTAGCATTCCACCATTTCGACGACGAGCTAGCACGAAAAATCTTGAGAGATACCGTTGAGACAAGTGAAGGATTTGCCATCTTTGAACTGCAAGATCGAAGCTTCTCAAGCTTTGTTGCAGACTCGCTGCTTCCCCTTGGAGTCGTTCTTGCTGCTCCGTTCTACGCTCAGAAATGGAAGTCGCTTGCATTGTTTGTTTTCACTTGGCTTATACCGATTTTGCCACTTGTTCTTTTTTGGGATGGCTATGTGTCGTCGTTGCGGACTAGGGATCCGGATGAGGTTGAGGTTTTGCTGCGTACCTGTGGTGCAGATACTAGCGAATGGGTGATGGTGAGTGGGAGTGAAGTGTTTCTTTGGCCGTTCGGGCAACTTAATTGGATTATTTGCAAACCAATGGAAAGGGCGTAATATAATCGTACACTAATTCCACGAGCTCTTTTCGAGGCTCTAGAGCAAAAAATAGAAGGTCTTGATAGGAATGTCCTCTAATTTTTCCCTTTGCATCATCTATGACAGAGAAAGGAGGGGATGAAACACTAGAAATCCAGCACGACAGAAATGAATCAGTTCAGTATTCACACAATTAAAATAGACTGGTGAATGGAGCGTGCAAACTCGCATGTTAAATTTACTCTTGGTAGGATCATTCATTCGTTCCAAAAACCTCAAAACACCCTTGACTTGGAGCAGGTTTCTCGTTAATTGCGTGTCGAAATCCACCTCCCGACGCTCCATATCTCAACTTGGAACAGTAGGAGTTACGTGCAACGCCAACTAATAGAGTCTTTGAACAGTAAAAAAACGGAAGAGAACAGCGGCCATGGCCAGTAAATGCGCCGTCTGTGGCGAAGAAGGCCCCAAACTTTTGAAATGTGGACGGTGTACATCTCGTGTGTATTGCGGTAGGTACATTCATTTAAAGAAGATTCCACATCGTTCTCACAGATATATCGATAGGTTCTCGGTGCCAGAAAGAAGACTGGGAGTCTCACAAGCCTGAGTGCAAGCGTCAGAACTACATACTCAAGGTCGACCTGCATCCCCGATTCATCACCAACCCCCGCATCTCTCGGATTTTATCATGTCCTTCCAGCGCTACGATTTCTTCTCTCCATCAGGCACTCATGGTAGCTTTTGGTTGGGCGGACACGCACTTCTACGAATTTGAAGTCTTTGAGCAAAAGGATCTAAAAGCCCCTAAGCACGAGGCCGCAGAAGGAAGACCGATATTCAAGATAACGGAGCCGGAGACTGATCATGAGGACTCTGATTTCAGGTCACCTTATCGAGACAGCTCAGACATCACAATATTCAAAGTTTTGAAAGCCTCGAAATCTGGAGGAAGAATTCTGCACTATGTTTACGACCATGACGACGGATGGAGACATGTCATATCCTGCATTGGTCGAACAGACGCTACGACACACTTTGTCTGTCTCGATGGCGAAGGTCATGGATGTGCAGAGGGTGTGGGCGGACACAGCGGCTGGAAAGAATTGCTCGAGGCCTATGATGCAGAAGCCCCCACCAAGCGCCAGAAGAAGAAGATCTCATGGTACGAAAAGTATGCCGGCAACAGAGACTCTGACGGACTTCGTGGAGAAAAGAAGTGGAAGTGGAATAAGGATACTGTCAACAATGCCTTGAGTGAGCTGGGGCAATCGTCTGTGGTTGCGTCTAGCTCGGATTCAACTCACACTATCCTTCTCATATCATTTGGCAAGATCTCGTCTTTTGACGAAATATATTGGGAAAACCTCGCAAAACTCCGCTCTAGGGCCAAGCTAATAGAAGCGACCGATGTTATCAGTGCGATGGCACATCTGTCGAAGCCAGAAGAAAAGTATGCGGCAGTCATTATCACCGACCCCGCTATCATGAAAGAAAAATTCGCCGTCATTCAGAACAAGCTCGTCAGTTACGTCGAAGCCGGTGGAATTGTTATTTTTGGCTTCCTTTTCGCTGCTTTTGCTAAATTTGACGATATGGACGCTTTCTTTGAGGATATATGGAGTCTTGATTGGACAGTGGCAGCGTACACCAGGTCGGAGCTGGTCATAAACCCTCGGGCAAACTCTGTTCTCTTGAACCACCCCCACGCAAAACTGTCACAGAAGTACACTATGAAAGCAGTTCATCTAAGCGGCACAAAAGTAGAAGATCGAGCGTATGTCACCAAGCCACGAAGCGCGAATAGTCCAGCAATATTTACCAGATACGAAAAGGGTTTCCTAGGCTTCATAGGCGACGTCAACAATGGGTCTGAGACTGCAGAATTACTCCTGGCTATGTGTATGGTTTGATTTATTCCTTCCATTGTTCCGAGATAGAGGATCAAGCGGGGTCTCTTTGGCAAAAGGGTATTGTTTTCCGCCAAGCAAGCAAATTGTAAAATCCGATCTTGCGAGCTGCCGACAGAGTCTGTTCTAGGTTTGTATGCTCAGATATTTCACACCCTCGGACAGGAGGGGGGGGGGGGGGGGGGGGGGGGGGAGGAGCGGTTTCAGTGATGAGAATAGCAGAAAACAAATAAGCAAGAAATGTGCAAATCACGACTGGAACCGGCGAGGCATCACTGGCCACTTGGCCATTGGACAAACAAACACACAAATTTCTGATATATTAATTATATTTTTTTCTAGCCACGCAAGTGACATCTCAAATCCTGCGACAGCAGTTCATATCTCATTATGCAAAACCAAATTCCAATTCGTTTTTCTTAAGCCGCGGGTTTGGTAACGGCCGTCAGGAGGGTGCTATCCTGAACCAACATACCCGCAATCGACGCGCTAGTCAAAGTAGAAATGACGCCCGAGATCAGTGCAGAAAACGCAACCTTGGCGACTCTACCACTTCGGCCGGGAGCAAGTTGGGAGAGCACACCGATCTGAATACCGACGGAGCTGATGTTGCCGAAACCGCAAACGGCGTAGGTGGCGATGAGACGGGAGCGACCGGAGAGGGAAGCGTAATCTTCACCCACGAGAGCAGCGAACTGGAACGAATTAGTAAGTGTGTCATTTAAGGTGAAAAATTGGAGCTTACTGCAACGAATTCGTTGGCGACAATTTTGATGCCGATCAACTCGGAGACCTTCAAGAGATCGCCGCCCTCTCGTTTGACGCCAAGAAGGAAGGCAATGGGGTAGAACAGGTAGCCGAGAATCAACTGAACGCTCAAGAGAGGATGATCGATATTGAGATATCTGCCCCACCACCCGAGGAGGCCATTGACCAAGCCAAGGAGAGCGAGAATGCACAACAAAGCAGCAACGATCATGCCACCAATCTTGATTCCGAGCCATGAACCGTTGGCAAATGCGTGGAGAGAATTGGCTGGTTTCTCCTCAGTGTCTTGGGGGATGACGATCTTGCCCGCCGTGAGAGATTCTTCTGTCTCTGGGTAGCGAAGCTTTGAAATAGCAAGTGAGGCCGGAATGGACATTACGCAGGAGGAGACTAAGGCTAGAGGACTGATTCCCATCTGGATATAAGCCGCCAAAACACTACCAGCGATAGTAGCGAATCCAGAGGTCATGATTTGGTGGAGTTCGGCATCTGTAAGATGAGGGATGTATGGCTTGATAAGCATAGCGGATTCTCCTTGGCCCACGAAAGGAGATGCAGCAGCGACGACAGCTTCTGCACCAGAGACTTTCATGCCGTAAAAGAAAATGGTTGCAAATTTGCCAATAGCCCACTGTAACCATCCCCAATAGTAGAGAAGTTGCACAAAGGCCACGAAGAAGATGATGGGCGGGATAACGCCGACGAGAAACCAGTGGGTGGCCACTGCCTCTTCTGATGTTAGAAATGTGGTTCCTTGGGCAGCAAAGCCAAGAAGGGTTGTCGCAAGATATGCAATGAAGTTGAAGATATCATACTTTTCGTGTATTAGCCAAAGTATATTTGAGGTAAGGGGCTACTTACACCGGCTCTGGTTCGTAGAACGAATAAGGCCAAGATAAACTGCGCAAGCATTCCCACAATGACCGTCTGCCATTGGATGGCGCTTCGGTTTCTGGAGGTAGCATAGAAGGCACCAATAAATACCAGCAGACCAAACAAGCTGACTGCCCTGTTGGCACGAGTGTTATCCTCAGACTCGTCAGATACGAAAGTTCCAACCAGAATAACAGCGATTGTGCCAGCAGCACTTAGTGGAAGTCTGAGCTTCTGGGGTATCATCTCAACGGGTTTATTGACGGCATTGACCCAGACGAAAGCGATTGGCTTCGTAATGTATTTTGTCGAAACGTGTAAGGTAATCAGGCGAAACGAGATAGCGAGCCAGAGCAGTGTAGGCTTAAGCCAGCCCAAACTTCCATGTCGATGTAGTACAAGTCCAGCAATCCACCATCTAATCAGACGAAAAGCATTAGCTATTCGATCATTCCACAAAAAAGCCGTGCCAAGGCTAGCGTCTTCTGGCTTCCGATGATATTTGCGGAGGGATCTTGTGTGCACTCCTCTGCAATTCATACAATTGAATTGGTTTGAATGGGGAAGGGAACGAAGCCTTCAATCTGCGAAAGCAATGTTGAAAGCAAAGCAGGAAGCATACCCAGTCATGACCAGCCAGATGGCGAGGTGTACGAAGATCTTGTACTTGTTGAAAAGGCGACGGGACCGTGAAACATTCTCTTCAGAGTCTGTTTCCATTGCATAATTCGTGGTCTCGAAACCAAGATCCTTCTCGCTGGAGGAAGCATCTTTCTTGTCGTTCATGGAGAGCGTCGCGCTGTTCTTCTCGGAATTGTATGTTGGAGGGGTAGATGGAGAGGGGGTGATGTGGTGGTCACCGATCTCCTTCTGATTGTGCTCCGTGGTCGACATGTTGCTTGAAGACCTTTGGTGTTCAGGTTTCTGTTGAAGAAGTGAATGAAATGTCGACCGGTGCAGGACCACGAAAATCACGAAGCTCCAAGTGGGACAAAAACCGGAGAAGTGAGCGAAGTATTTAACCTAACTTTGCACCGGGTACACCGCAACCCCAGAACTTGCCTTGCATTGCGTCTAACTTACTGGTACCAAGCGGACCTTCGACGGCGCCGGCGCATATCTAGACCACCAGGACCCTGGCGCAGCTGCCAATACTACGATAAGGCAAGTTGCCTCCGGTGTCAACGACTTGTCAAGGAGCAGGATCTTCGTTCGACTCGCTCTCGTCGCTTTTTGCCCCCCGCCTTCAGCCATTAGAAGATAAGGACCCTTGCCAGCCTTGGCTCTGAGCCTCGCAGCCTTGGCAATCTGGCTCGAGGCTGCGGCAATTGTGTCCAAAGAGGAAGGTGGCCAGAGGAAATCGAATTTAAGCTTCCTCGAATCCGAATCCTCGCAGACCTGGTGGACCATGGCCCATCTATGGTCCAGCGCCCACTGGGGATGATCGTAGTGTGGCCGATGCCGAGCGGCTTACACCGTCCACCGTCGAGCGTAGTTGAGTTGACCATAGACGACTTATCCGCGGGAACGAGAGAGTTGCGACGAGTGGTTGAGAGTGTTTGCGGGAAGCAGATCGCTGGTGCAAAGAGGAAGGAGGCACAACCAGATTTCGGACGGGAATTTGGCGAGAAGGCCAGGCGCGGAAGCACGTCGTGCGGGTCATTGCAGCCTCGGTCCATCGCATCTCTGTGCAAGCATGAGCAGCGCGTGTCCTTGTCGCACAAACAGTACGTCTGAATCCACTTCATCTGAAGTTATTCAGACGTACTACTGTTGATGCAACATCATGTTCTACAGCGCGTGGAAAACCCACTGGGACGTGACAGCAAGAAGCATGCTCTTGAAATCTGGGTCACGGATGATCCAGTGATCTCCTTCCTTTTACGAAACCTTCGCTCGCTACCCCTCTCTGGCCTCCTTCCATAGGTTCTAGCGTGTTGTCAGAACGTTGCATTTATGGTTTTGAAGGATGCCCCAGGTACGGACTCGCCGTTGGCCAAGGAGCCATTGCGATGTTGTGCCGCTAGAATGCAGCCAAGGAAGATAAAGTGCAGCATCGAGCCATCCAGCATTTAGCATGCTCCCAAGGCTCGCTAATTATGTGCAGCTTGCCACTCGGCTTGACTCGAAGAATATTCGAGTCCATTTCCTCTCCGAGAGATCTGCATATCAGACGGTGTTACGCTGGCTCAGCTGCAACGATCCGAAAATACTGTCAGACTTAAGAACCCAGCGCATGTATGCCATGTTCAAGTGCTCCTCTCCCTCGTTGTCGCACGAGGCGCAAACGACGTGAAAGTCAGATTGGCAACGGTCACGTGGACTCAACATCCTCCTCGCATGCCAGAGTTAAGCCTCTCATTGAACTCTCCCTTGGACTTGAGAATTTGAAATATTCGTTGTCTGGTCAGTTTGAGCTAGCACTCCAAGATGGGGGTATTTTTTTATTGTACGAAGTATTTTACGTGTCACTCCTGCAAACGTCAGGGATATTTTTTGACCGAGCGAGATATCTCCATGCAGAAATCTAAAAGAGTTTGGGAATCTGCAAGTCTCCGAAGCAAGTACAAAACCCGCATCAGGCACAATTATCTAATATACACGGCACTTGTCGCATGAAATGGACATAAGAGATATATCAGACTACAAGGTCTATGCCTCGGCTCCTTCCCTCCTGAGCCTCCTCTCTCTTTCGGAAAGGGACTCCGTCTTAAATGTCTTTCGACTGCCGATTGTAAATTCATCTCTTCTAAAGGCGTCTCTCATAGAAGTTGTCATGATGGTTCTATCTGCAAGAATTTGAGCAACCTGCGTGCAAGTAGTCACAAGAGAGGTTGGAGTCGGTCGTTTTGGCGCATCCACAGCCAGACACCGCATAACGAGCCGTCGGAGCGTCGCACTGTACATATCCGCCTCATTAATTTTGGATCCGAAGGTACCGTATGTTTTCTTCTTATTCTCTACCATGGTCTCTACCAGGTAGTACTCGTCTTGATTGAATTGCCTCCCTCGCATGATTAGTTCGTACATGCATTGTCCAATTTCTGTGCAACAAACCCAATGGTCAGTATCACCACAACAGGAAGCTTTCAGAGATTTGATTACGACAACCGAATTGACTTACGGAAGACATTGACTTTGGCAGCATAATCAGGAAACGGGGCGGCCTTCACTTCCTTTGGTCTCTCCATCTCCTATTGGACATCAGCACAAGCAAGCTTGAGCATATCTAGAACAATACGAACAGGGGGGTAATAGCCTGGTGTTCCGAAGCCCTCTTTCAAGCTGAACAACATTCCGTTATCAGGGTTGCCGGGAATCCGCCTGGAAAGTCCGAGATCGCTGATCTTGGTTTCTGTCAGTAATGAATTTGTACAGATGGAAGCCGCTAATTAGAACCGCATACCTTAAATATTTCATAATGAGGATGATCGCCTTCTGGGCCAGTTCGCGACTTGATCAGGACTATAAAGTGTCAGTAACTATAATTCATTCTGTATGGAATTGAGACCACACACTATTGTCAGGTTTTATGTCGAAGTGGCCAATCGGATCCATAGTCCATGGAGTCTTAGTTGGATCTTCGATTCCTTTTTCTAACATCAATATCCCTTTGGCCAAACACTCGAAGACTCTCCAAATAATGGTTTCCGGAATAGGGCTATCAGGACCATATGCCCTTTCAAAAATTTAGCACTTTTTCGTTTGATCTCATCACGGGACGTACCGATACTGTCTCTTAATGTAACTATTCATATCCCCTGAATCGCAATACTCCAATATAATCCTTAAAAACGTTCTACCCTTCCTGTCATATACATCCCCTGGTATCTTCAAAAAGCCTTTTCCTTTTTTGCTGAAGACGGTTTTCAAGATTTTGATAATGTGCATGGCCCCTCGTTGATTGATCGAATCCAAGAGTTCATTCTCCTTTTCCAACGCCCTGTTTGCAGCTGCATGCGTGCTTTGCTTTACAACAATTCTCTTCGTAGTTCCTTCTTCCTCACGTTCCCAAAGCGTAACGACACCACTGGCACTGTTTCGTGTTAGCGCTCATTTAAGAACCAGAATTACGGGAAAGTTAATGAGAATCTTGGATCTCAGTACCTACCCTATGCCCAGGAGCTTCTTTCCCACCCAAACACTCTTGGTTAACTTGTTCGTCTCAGGATCCTTCTCCTGGTACGAGGAATCAGCCAAGAATTTAGCCTTAGCATCCTCAGTCAGACCATCGTCGAAATCTAGCCAAGGGATGCCATCCGCATTGACCCAAGAGAATGGCCCACGGTCTGGAGTCACGGGTCGTGGTTGAGCGGGAGGCGGCGGATCTTGAAGAAATGGCGGCTGAACAACGTCATCATCATCATCCGGTTCGTCATACTCTGGGGCGTCTTCCATAACGTATTCATCGTCGGGGTCTTTACTTTTGCGGACTTTCTTTTTGGGGGGTTCCTCGGCCTCGTCTGTTGCTCCTCTTTTACGACCCCGGGTTGGGAGGGCTCGCGATGGTCCCGACGGCCCTGACGCAGCCTGGTCTTGGATTTGTTTTCGTACTTGAGCTCGAGTTCGAGCTCGAGGTGTCTTTATAGAAGCTTTTTTAGGCGGCATTTTGAGTTGGTCTGGTTCGAGTAGTCAGAATGAATTTTTTGCTTCTTCCGCGAATTCGCTGGAGAAAGAAGCAAGCTGCGAACTACGCGTGGATAGAAAATAAGTACACAAGTTTTGAACAAAGATGTGATGGCGGAGGTGTACCCGAAATTTGCAAGACAAAGCACAGGTCCGGAAGGAGAATGACATTGGAGGCAGGTGAGGCAACAAAGGAAGGTCCAAATATATTCGGACGAGTTTCAAAGAAGTGAAGGGTAATTGGGATATAGCACTTAATGGAATCATCTCACAACCATTATGGTAAACTCATGGCTCTCACAATTTGGTAAGTCCTAGATAGGAAGTCCACCTCAGGGGCCTCGCTAAATTCCCAGGGGCTCGCCAGTGTAGCTTGCCAGTAGCCGAGAAATACAGGTAGCAAAAGCAAACAGACGGATGTCAAATCAAAGGATTTGATCGATCGATTTATCTTCGAAGTATAGAACTATGTGGAAGTCCCGGTGGTGTGGATCAATTGCAGAAAACTTGAAATTGATCAGTGAAGGTGGATGAGAAAGAGTACTACAATTGGTGAATGTCGCAAAATCATCTTCAAAGATCCAGTTCTCAAATTGCGGCCCGAGTACTGCTTCGCATGATAACAAAAGTCAATCCAATAATGCCTCCGATTGTTGGAAGATTGAAACTGGCTGTTAAAAATCTCAATGTCTCCGACTACGTGTCTTCCTCTGGGAACAGATTTCAACTGCAAGATGTACAGGATCTTGAGATACATAAATGCAATGATTGTATTTTCCAAGAGAAAATCTTCGCGCCAAACTATTCCTCACTTTATCATAGGAGTAGATAAGACTCCGATCAGCCCCACTACTCTTAGTACAGCCATAAGAAAGAGACCTTTGAAGAGAGCGCCGCGTCCAACGATACCGATGCAGACCAGAGCAGTAAATTCATAGTTTTCCAGCTAGTTCAAGTGAATTTGTTCGCGAGCAGCAATCTGGCTGATCCAGAGCGGGTCTATTCTTGATTGGAAACGGGGTTCGCTGCTGTGGTGAAGTTAACTGTGAGTGGAGGCGCGGACGGTACTTGATCTGGTATTTCTATCCCGAGGACCCGCATTCGCAAGATATGACTTGAGAGTCGAGAAGTGATGAAGCTATGGAGGTCATTGCCGAGTAGCCTCATTCGGTACTCTCGCGCGAAAGTTGCCGGTATGAAAGATATCTCGGGATTTAATTGGAGTTCTCAGAGACAGAAACTCATCAAGTTGAGCTTGTCGAAGCAGTCACTTCAGCCAGTAACTTGATCATCGAGCAGAATTGCCTGTCATCTGGAGGAAGGCAGCGGTTTACAGCGTGGCTACACTTCTTCAGATGAAGAGGAAGAAGAAAGTCTTACGAAAAAGCTTGCTAAGGTTTTGGAACAACGCCTATAAATGGTGGGGAGGAAGGCAACTTCTTGTGTAAAATTAAATTGTTTGTGGTAGATAAATGCCTTGCAAGAAATTTGGGTTTGAGTTCAAAAGAACCTTCGCAGTGTTACATGCTTGTCTGGGACACGAAAACGCCGGAATTCATCTACATTCAAGTCGATAAATGCACAATTATTTGGTATGCAGCATATAGACTTCTTCATTTGAAATTGGAGCCCGTGACAGGTAATTCCACAGCCTGTTGCTGCTATCAGATCTTCCAATTCAGAGATGATGCACCAAACCTTAAAGAGAAGTCTGCTTTTTGCAAAAGGATTGATGGGTCGCTGTTGAAATGCTGCACCTGCAAGTGCAAATGTCTTTGAAGTCTTTCGTGGTAGCTGCTTCACCGATTCTGGTGCTATGATACAGTGATACGTGAGTTTTTCAATCCATTGGCCCTTTTACAAGTTTATTTTATTTTAATACAGAACCCAAACCTTGAAAAGAAGAGAAACACATTTATTGTGGAGTTTATAGTTCTGTCAGGCATGTTAGCTCCGGCAGTCATCGACGTGAAACGCTACTTGGGATCTGCCATGTCTGAAGTAAACAAGGTTTGCCCGCACGACGACCTAAAAACCAACCCAATGCATTCGTGTGTCAATATTCTTAGGAACAATATCAACCAAAGCCACCTCGAAATCTTTAGCATGCAGTGAAAGAAGGAGACGTCACGGGATTTCCACAAGATTACCCCTGAACCCCGCATCGCAGCTGCCGCGCATTGTCGGTGCCGGCATGAGTAAGTCGTCGATCAGATTCTCGCTCTGTTCCGGGATTAGGGTCGCCAGTTTCGCAATGACTCGAGTTGAATGCAGCTAGTCACGCCATGATGTGGTAGTCTTAGAACCAGGGAACGCCACAACACCCTTGGGGCGAACAAATGGATGATCTTCTCAATGTCGAATAATTCTCGAAGCAATTTGTTGCTTGACCCTAAGAACTGAGATTTTTTTAACAAAGATCGGGGCAAGTGAGGCTGAGAGCAATATTGAGCACTATGGAGTATATTTTAACTCCTAAGAGTTGAGATTATCTGGTATTTTACGGCAATCGGCTTGCGAAATCCAAGTTTCTTCAGCTCTTCCTTTCATATCCCCAGAGAAAATGGTTGATTCGGCAGGATGGGTCATCCTGGCAGGGTCATCCTGGCAGGGTCATCCTGGCAGGGTCTCACTTCAGCCGCATCGCGGATCACTAAAGTCAGTGAAAGTTCCGAGCCGTGCCGCGTCACTGAATCGCGTCCGACGATCTGAGACGACTAGAGTATGGCGCGGGGAAGGAACAAACAATCGTCTATGCGAGCATCTGCAGTCTCCTATGACCGCCTGTCAAAATTCTGACGTTCAGGTCAACCCCGGGACTGTTATGCGAGTAAGGGGAGGAAACTCTGATCGATGCATTTCACTCCTCATCAGAATCTTGAGTCTTTAGAGGGCGACTTGAAAGATACTCCTTCTTCAACCACCTAGGTCCTGCAATTGCTTCCATATATAAGTATGTATTAGTCTCAAATTCATGTAGGGCTAAGAAATGAAAGTATAAAGCTATAGACTGAGTCGCAATTACGTGGACAAGAAAATTTGATAATCCGCAAGAACTCCCTATTTATATGAGTGCCAAGACCAGCAACAACTTAGTTCCATTCTATTGATGGTCTGTGATACTTACGGGGGTGGAGTCATACATTCAGGGGCATCCCAGGAGAGTTTTTACGAACTAGATAAAGCACTTGCAGCACCCACAGTAGTCACCGACGTCTTCAACCTGGATGTTCTTTTTGCTTTCCGCGGCTCTGGCAAAGACCTCTATTTATGCATTATGACAAACCCTGTTGCCGAAATCTGGACTGAGCTCGGTATCAGCCTGCTCATTATTATTGCTCGAGTGGCTTCACGATGGGAGGCAGTAGGTCTGCGGGGCCTCGCTCCTGATGACTGGTTGATGGCGCTGGCAGGTGTACGTCAAGACTTCCTCGGCCAAAAGTGTCCTGCTAAATTTTCGGAAGGTATTTTTCACGATAGACAGTACGCTGGCGTATCTTGTGAGGGAGTCCTGGCACGGACTTGCAAATAATAGGTGCTCCTCTCCTCTGCCATGCAATGCATCGACTTTACTAAAAAGTACTCTCCAGCATGACCGAGGAATATCGTGCGGCATTGGATCCTCACGCACATGAATACTATCTCCGAGTTCAAGGATCGAAAACACAGTTCATGGGTTGGATCTTCTATTGCTGTGTGTTATGGACATTGAAGTTTTGCTGGCTCTTCTTTTATCTTCGTCTTGGGTTCGGCACCCCGCCGCCGTTTTGGAATATTCCTAACTTGGTGTAGAAATGGGGTCAAGAGGATGAAGTTGAAAGTCTACATAGGATTCGCCTTGAGCGGGGTCAGCTTTGTTGCGACGCAATTGGTCATTGTCTTTGGATGTTTTCCAGTCTCGAAACATTGGCAGATATATCCTGACCCTGGAAGTAAGTTCACTATGAGCAGCTACCGGATCCGCTTTTGTAAAGCTAACAAGACCTCAGACTTTTGTTATCCTGCTGTTTCAGCACTACAAGTATACACTGTTATCACAACCAACTTACTCTCTGATTTCTACGTTATGGCCATTCCCATCCCGGTACATACAGCTCTTCTCGGAAGGACTGGAAACCGCTAACGTCTGGTGATAGATGATATGGAACTCAACTATTGACCTGAAGCACAAAATTTCTCTCATAACCATGTTCTGCGGTGGCATCAGTAAAAGCCCCCTTTCTTTGTCTCGCTTTCTTGAATTTGCAGTGCTAGGCTTCCCGAGCGGTATTCAATACTGCTCGTTTCTTAATCTTCTGGCAAACCATTGTGCTGATTCCCTGTAGTCACAGCCATATTTGGCCTCCTCCGTTGCGTGCTGATCCTCACCTCTGGTGCCGACGGCCCCTCCCAGGGCGGTGCTTGGTCCGTTCGCGAGTCTTTCGTCGCCGTCATCGTCTCAAACATGCCCTTCATCTTCCCACTTATCAGGCGCGTCAAATACAAGATTAAGGGCACCTACGGCAGCTACGCATCGCAGGATAAGAGCAAAAACGGATCCGTACCGCTTAGCACAGTCAAAGGACCGAGAAGGGCGGGGTTCAAGAAGGTCCGGCATCCGAATGATATCCCGGACGATCAAAGTGTGTTGTATGGGAGCGAGGAGAGAATTGTGAAAATGGATAAGAACTCAACCGTGACGACGACGACGGGGGTTGGGAGTAGGAGTGGAAGTCGCAACGATATTGAAGTGGAGCGTGGCAATGGGATACAGATCACAACGGAGTGGCAGGTCGAATCGCATGATGAAACACATGGGCACAAGATGCCTTACTGAAGACGAATTACGGTGATGTGGTTTATCAGGAGTTACGCGATTACCCCCTCGGCGATTAGTTTGCTTTCTATATGCTGCGAGTGTTCCCTTCAAACCGTATCCTTGTGCGGCGAGTTTAGCTCAGCATTCCCAGGTGGTGTTGATGCGCGTTGGACAATTGGGCGCGGATCACAGGACACCCAAGACTATATTTAGGTACTCAGACAATGATCTCGAGACGAAAGAAACTGATGAATTGTGCGATGGGTTCTCGGCGTTGTTAGAGGTAGAAATTTTTTAGAAATCTCAAGATTTTCTTTCTCAATTTCGTTCATTGAATGAAGAGAGTGATTGCAGGAAGTCAAAGCAACAGATAGACCCATAGAGCGATGATCATTTTTGTAAATTAGTTAAACTTGTTTCATAATTCATTCTACCAACGAAGTTCCATTCCGAGGTGAAGGCAAACTCTAAGGACCGGTGAAACCGCATCCGTGCTGAACGCTCCGATAGTATTTCTCTCGTGACGAAAGTGGCAACCAGCTTCTTTGAAATCAGAGTAGTATCGATAATTTCCTTTGTTACATACGACTCTACGAGACATCTGTTTTGATTGATCAATTGATCTCCGGAAGTCTAGTCTCCAGGCAACGACGCGAGACTGCGGCGAAGAACGCTCGGACACGAGCTGAAGTTACCGGCTTTGAAGTACTCAAAAAAGAACCGAGAATTTACTTGAATTTGAGCCAGTCGGAATCTTGGAGAAGTACGGGATTATTTTAAGTCTTGCTGGGAAAGCCATTCAGGGATCCACGTGCCGGCCCTGAACACGAGATTGTGCTTCGAATGCTCACGTTATTATCGCGAGATATATTAGTCGTAAACAGTACCATGAAAAGTAGTACGCCACAGCATCATTTAAATCAAACAACTCAGAGAGAAGGCCAAGTCTTCCGTTCCCCGGAATTTCGAGAATTCTGGTTTCCGAGCGTGATGTAGCCCCTTGCAACTGTAGAACTTGTTCAGACTTACCAATATAAGCTCGAATTTTATATCAGCAGTTCCATGTCTAATTACCTGTGAGTAGTATGCAACTGAGATAAGTGTCAAGTAGTCTCGAAATAAGGCGTAGCAGACGCCTTTCTTCATTCGAACTAAGATTCTATGAGAAGTATTTGTCCTTCATGAAAACCTTTGCAAGTGACTTTTAGATATTGAGAGTCTGCAAGTAATAAAGTTCGATACTGATAGTATAATATTTGTTCCTTAGTCTCATCTAATTGAGGATCCAAAGCGAGGTCCTCAACCTCCGGAGCTAGGGGCAAGTATTCCACTGCAACGCCGAGCGGTGAACCAAAAACGATGATTTCAATTGGTGTCCTGGAAAGAGCCTCGGAATTAGTGCACGCCATATGTATTTTGTGCTTACTTGTCGCCAGTAAGAAAATTAAATAGGAAGTTCTTTGCGGGGTGCCACTGCATTTGCTGCATGCCAAGCTACGGCTAAATCCTATATTAATTTTTATGCTTCACTTTTGCTGTTGCCTGATCACAATTTCCCCATGGAGACGCTCTCGGTCGTTACTTAAAACGGCATTTAGATCTCGTATCTATTTTAGTAACTCATGATTGGAATTCAAAATGTAGCGGAATACCTTGATCGTGGCAAATGTCGTTCATGGTTGGCATAGGGTGATTTCGATCCCACATCTTACGTGGCATTTCAAACAGTATATATACTATCAGAGTGGCCCTCACTAGAGATATCAGGACTACGCTCTGTGAAGAAAATTGTCTAAGATCTGACTTTCCACAATTCAAATACCCGAACTCAATTGTCCAACCTTCCGGTCATCAATTCAAAATGATCGCCAAAACTCTAGCACCTTTTGTGGCTCTCCTTACTCTAACATATGGATCACCATCACCGCTGTGAGTATGATCACTCTGGGTAGAATGAATTTTAATGATAGATCTGGAATTCAAGACTCAATTCTTTTCCCTCAATCCGCTCCAATCAGTTCTGATTTTTCCGAAGAAGTAGTACTGACGCCGAGATCCTGATAGTACCCGCCGTCAAGACTTTCCTTATTACATCAAGCCCAGTGCAAAAGCTACCGGAACTATCATCGATGGTGCTGTCCTCAATGCTGCAGACGGTGGCTTCTATATTGGCACACCAACCACCACTATTTGCCCAGACGATAGCGCGCCTTGCGATACATTCCCAAATATTACCTCGATTATTGTGTCAAACACAAATTCCACTGCACGCATGGTTAGTTCCCTTCACACTTTCTTTGCTGGTGATTCGAAAGTATTTGTAATTTTACAGCTAACACACTTCGAACTACAGAATGTCTACGTGCCCGGTGGACAGATTGCCTACGTAGATGATGATGGGAATTTTGCATACACTCCCGCCCATGCAGAGACCCTTCCTCCAACCGCGACCCTGAGAGGTTTCACCCGAGTCGAGCGATTTGAACCGACAGAGACTTACGCGACGGTTGTTTATAAGGGAAGACCCTGGAAGGCATGCCCAGTAGATGAAAGCAACCAAACCAATCCTAATGGCACCATTTACCAAGTCAGCACTGCGTCAAGTTCCTCAAGCCCAGCTGGATGTATTGGCTTCGAGATGGCGGCTATAGAAATCGGCGATTCACAACCTCAAGTATACGAATATGTTGTATAATTTATTGTTTCTTTAGCAATTGTGCTAGGCATGAGACCGTCTGATAGTAAGGTCTGTTCATTTGGGTTTGCCGGGTGAGAGGGGAATAATTGGACCAAAGACCAAGATATGGAACTAAAAGTGCATGTTGTTTAAAATTTTGGATGCCATAATTTGAAACGAAGTAGCTATCTTAAATAAAAGCAGGCTGGAGTGTGTGTCATATTAATAACTTGGTGTGAGATTTTCATAACGTGCACTTCCTGTTTAGGTCCCTGTTCTAGGAAGAGGACCAATCGAGCCACCTTTCAAATTTGTTTCTCTGTCAGAAAGTAACATTTCAGATACTCAATCGGAATTTTCCCCCTTACTTCTCAATCCTTTTGTCGGTAAAGTTTTTCAATACGGATTCATAACTCAGATTTATGGAATTGAGAAGTGTTGATCCAAAGACTCAGTCGCATCGGTCTTGGCAGCGTACAGCGTGTGGAAAGGATGCACCAAGCACCAGCTGGCTCGAGTTCTGGAGCGCATCGGATAATTTGCGATGCGATTTGTTTTATCAAGTAACCCTCATCATGTTCCTTGGATTGGATAATTTCGCCCGTTGTCAAGTCCGACTCCGTATTAGTGCTACCTGCAACCCCGCTCCTCAACTCCGTATCCGTACCTGAAATCCTTATATCGACGGCTCAATCCCTTGGCTGTGTCGAATTTTGACTCATAACTGCCCAATAAATGGGTCGTATCTAATCAAAAGGTCAGATAACGAGAGGATCTTTCCCGTTTCATGCGACGCAAACAGCCTCGTGCTGAAATTTCCCGGCTCGAAGACTCGATCTGGCTAGCTTTCAAACTGCCCGAACGTCCGATTTGGCATGCAACACATGTCAGGTCTATGGAATTTAGTAGGAAATGCATTTTACCTGATTCCAATGGTACTCTTGTTCGGTTTTGGCCGCATGTTCTGGTCTTACACCGCTCGATGTCCGAAGTCGCGAATCCATTCGTTAAGTATGCCCGGACATGCCCGGCTTTCCGGTATCTTCTACATAAGCAGATAAAACCGGAAGTCAATTAATCGTCCGGATACAGCTCAACTCAATTCTATTACGCTGTCTTTCAGAATCTTACAAATTGCCCAAATCATTGCAAGCTTCCTGCCTTACGTTCAAGAAACATTAGAACTGCAGTCAGAGACATCCCGGGGAATTATGGAGCGCCGTGCAAAGCCTGAAAATACAGAAGTAAGTCCGTTGGATCGCACCGTTGAAATAAAAATTCAGAGCACGGTCAAAGAGCCGAGCTCAGCCTCGAGTTCCCAAGATGGTGATCTGGAAAAGGGTGGGAAGAAGACCCAAGCCACCGATAAGAAAGACCCTAATCTTGTCAGTCATCCTTTCAGACCTAAAAGTAGATCAATACCTGTTGAACACAAGTGCTGATGAAATACAGGTAACTTGGGAAAGCGCTACAGACCCCATGAACCCGAAGAATTGGGGAATGAAAGACAAATGGGCCGTCACACTTCTCATATCCTGTTTCCTCCTTGCGACTCTAATGTCTTCAACAATCATCTCTCCTGCATTGCCAGCCATTGCGGAAAATTTGGATATTACTAGCGACGTCGAGATACAGACTTCGATGTCCGTGTTCGTACTCGGATACGCATTCGGACCATTGTTCCTGGCACCATTATCTGAAATGTATGGACGGATCATTGTGGTCCAACTATCAAATGTCTGGTTCGTGATTTGGAGTATTGTCAGCGGTCTTGCTGCTACGAAGGCTCAGATGATTACCGCCCGACTAATGGCTGGGATTGGAGGAAGCGCTGCTCTAGCGGTAAAATTTCTCACGTCCTATGACATCTTGTCTATGCTGACTTCATTTTAGATCGGCGGGGGAATTTTGTCCGATGTATGGAAGCCTGAGCAGCGAGGGAGGTCACTGGCATTGTACAGTTTCGTGCCATTGCTGGGCCCCGCTATTGGACCGCTGATAGGCGGCTATATCGCGCAACGAGCCTCGTGGAGATGGTCCTTCTTCACCGTTGCTATCTTCGAAGCTGTTCTTGTCCTCTTGTCTCTTTTGACTTTTAAAGAAACATATGCGCCTACCATTCTCAGTCGTAAAGCCAAACTCCTTCGGAAAGAAACAGGGAACCCAAACTTCTACACTACACACGAGAAGCAGAACCCCACGCTCCTACTCAAACTCAAGACATCCCTGATTAGACCTACAAAGCTTCTTTTCACACATCCCATCATCCAAATTTTAGCAGTATATGCGGCATACAGTTTTGGTCTCCTCTATATAGTTCACTCCACTTTTCCCAGCCTATGGTTGGACCGCTACCACGAAACTGTCTCGCAGTCCGGGCTGAACTTTATCTCCATCGCTGTTGGCTTTACCTTAGGCGCACAAGTTGCAGCTCCCATCACGGATCGGATTTGGCAGCACTTGCGCAAGAAAGCAGCTACAGCACATCCTAGTCCTGATGGATCTGAGCCCACGATTATACCGGAGTACCGTGTCCCACTCATGCTTCCTGGTGCACTTCTCACACCAATTGGCCTCCTCATATACGGGTGGAGCGCCCAGGCCAAAACTCACTGGATAGGTCCCAACATAGGTAAGACCATTGTGAAGGAATTGTTTCCAGTCCCCGCACGTTCGAAATTTTGAAAACCGGGAACATCACGGCTTCTGAAGAATTTAAAAGCACTTCTCAAGGCAATCATGAAGAAACAAAGCTAACTCCTCGTTCTGAGCTAGGTATAGCCATATTTAGTGCTGGCACAACAATAGGTACTCAGTGTCAGACTGCTTACATTGTTGACGCATATCCCGAATATACTGCTTCAGCACTTGCAGCAATCTCAGTTATGAAGAGCTTTGCGGGCTTCGGATTTCCCTTGTTTGCTCCACAGATGTACAAAATGCTAGATTATGGATGGGGGAATACGTTGATTGCTGGAGTGTCTATCCTCTTAGGAGTTCCAATGCCGTGGGTACTGTGGAAATATGGGGCTAGAATCCGAGCAAGAGCTGCAGCATCTTGAAGCCTCATGAATCACCCCAGATAATGGTGATACCTAATATTTCATCGAGAGAGAATATTGGGAACAGTTGTTTGTCCTTACTTAGATTTGTAACAGGGAATCAAAGGAGTTTGGTAATCTTGCCCGAAGTGTCCCCGGAAAAAAAGAGGGGGGAGTCGCGACTTGGCGATGTCATATACATTTTTAAAAGAGCAACATACCCATCTAAAAATCTTAAGGGCATTGCATGTTGGCTTTGGAGCGAACTCATCTGGCAACTCCTACAGTTGGACGTAGCGTGCAGAATAAAAAACCCGAATAGGGATCATATGGGTCGGTTCGGTTGCGGCGAATCCAGTTCTACCACTGCGAGTGGAACACTATGTGTTCTTTTATGCTGTCCTTGTTACAGCACTTATTAAATATGAATAAGAAATTTGAAGCACACTGAATTGAAACTAAATGTTTGTCGATACCTGAGCAAGTGTTCAGGAACCAATCATCTCCAGGCTTGTGTGCAGCATATGCATGCATGAGCTCAGCCTCGTGGTGGCACTCTACACAGCCCCACATGTCTTCGCTTCACGGACTCGAACTCGCAATTTGATCTTCTTTTATGAGATTGTTGATCGTAAAGGACTATGTTTTCATACAATACTCGAATGTATCAGCTGACATCAAGCCCAGAGGCCTAGCTCTTATCCCAATAACCGCAAGACTTCGATCCATTTCCCTCGGCGCAGCCTGATCTGCCAATTTACAACTCCCTCATCACACAAGGCTGAGGTACTGTAACATCAGCAAAGGCTCGATATGCGCATCTTCATCCGCAATCTGCACGGCTCACAGCCGCCGCTGGAGCTAGAAGTCCACATCGAAACCTCCGTCGACCAAATCAAGCAGACAATTTACGAGCAATGGGGAATCCCACCCGCAGATCAGAAACTACTCTACTCTGGTAAGATGACGACCGGGGAACTAAAGAGCTTGTTGGATTACGGCGTTCATAATGGCTCAAATATTACGCTTATCGACCGTGATCGCCACGCGAGGAGGCAAACGGACAACAATTTCGGGGTTTCATCGAGCTTAGCCTCTGAGAAATTTCGTGGTATTGATAAGAAGAGAATTGGTAGCTATGAGACATATAGCTTTAGTCGCAGTGCATCGATCATCGAGGTACCGGTTGTGCTTCCAGACGAGAGGATTATCACTGTGGACGTGGATCAAGATGGTACTGTGATCGAGCTGAAAGGAGCTATCGAGGAAGCGTGTGAGCTTGCGGGGATCTATGGAATAGGCAGTTTGAGCCAGAGACTGTGGCTTAGGGAGTTGGTTCTTCGATCTCGAGACTCCGTCAGATTGAGGGATCTGGGTGTTACCAAGGACAGTATTGTAAAGCTGGAAACACTCTACACTCGCCCGTATATCATCATGATTGGAGGGTCTGGGTTGAGGGAAGAGCTTGGAGTGAGGGTTATTCATTCGGACAATATTGCAAGTGTAAAGACCCTGTTGGAGAAGCATACTGGCATTCGTCCTAGGAGACTTGACCTTTCGTTTGGAGGCCGTGTTCTCGAAGATGCAGACGTCCTGGCTGACTGCTGCATCGATGCAGGCTGCCAAGTACAATTGGAAATCCTACCCAACTTGGACGATCCACATGACAGAAGGAAAGCTGAAATTGAGGTTGCTCTGAGTTACAGTGGTGGAGCCAGAGAGATTTTTACAGCGGACAGATTTGCCACTGTCTCATCCTTAAAGCAACAAGTCTCTCACCAAAGAGGAGTCCCGGAAACACACATGGAAATATGGAATAACGACCGACTCTTTGACGATTATTGCACTCTAGACGAGTACAAGATCAAGAGTGGAAAGATACTGGAAGTGCGACTTGCGGGCGTCGAGCTCATAGATGTATTTCTGAAGGCGCCGAATGGGAGCGTCATTCCTGGCATTATTCGTCCTTCGACGATCACTATTGCTGAGCTCAAATCTCAGCTGCGCCATAGAGGCAGTTCGATACCGAAGGGATCCTCAGAGTTTGACATTGTTGTGGACGATCGAGTGCTGGATGACGCCTCCACTTTGGGCTCCAATGAAATTGGTTGCACGACCAAGTTGGTCGTTCGCATTAAAAGGGACCACATACTCAATGACATGGCCCTTTACGATTTGACAGAAGAAACCATGCCGTCAGCTCCGAAAAGACAAAGTGCGGAAAGCCAAGAAGATGAAGATTCGCTGATATCTGATTCGGCACCACAACTTCAAAATCTGATATTATCAAACATCCCAAGTATAGGTCGCACAGAAGATATCTCAGCAGAACAAACTAAACGCGAAGCCGAGACTCATCTATTACGAGAACATGCGGCGACGCTTTTAAACGGAGGTTGGAGAAATTTGCTACCTTTATTGTCAGAACCCTTACGCTGGGATCTGAAGTACGACCGGTTGTGCTGGACGTGCACCCCAAGTGGAAACCTGTCAAACAATGAGATCCCTTTGACTATAGCTGGCGCGCCTGTTGTAGTCGCTGTTGACTACGGGTACCCTCTGAGTGCAGGTGTTGCCCCACCTCGAGACCCATACTCAGGTATAGATCCTCGAGCAAAAATAACCACCAGGACAATTGAAAGAGCATTTGGCACATTTCCAGAAGCTTACGGTTTCTATTTTCTCATAAATGGAATGTTGCAAGTTTTGGTACCCAAGGGATTCGACTACGAATGGGCGTACTCCCACCGTCCGAACACTTTCGGTGGGTTGGAAGTAAGCTACATTCGAAGAAAATTAACACCGACTTCCGGGCGGCGCTCAAGATGGCAGTCAAATGTGACTTCTAGCAGCAGCGGTAGCAGTGGTAGCACTCGATATCGCCCTCGAGTGATTTCACAGGGGACCTCTTCGAATACGTCAATGTCGAGCACAAGTATCAACATCACGTTGAGCAGTGCCATTGAAGCTCGAGTGCATGATCCAAAGGGAAAGTCCAAGGCTAAGGAAGCGCATTACGGAAGGATTGGGGTGCGGACAAGAGTTGAAAATGGCAAGAACGCTGGAACCTATCTTGTCATGTCATCACATGTCATCACAAGTTCATTGCTCGCGCAGGACAGAGGGCCGATGCAAAAGATATTTGCCAAGTCAAAGGCGGTGCAATTGAAGGATGATTGGCATGAGGATGCGGACATTTGGATACAAGATCATCGGGTATGTGGCTATCGTCATTCCTAAGACAGTGTCAGCGTATCTAATAACTAGAAGATCGGCTATGTGTACAAAACCTTTGATACTCATGCCGAAATATATCCAAGGGGATTCAAACATGATATAAGTCTCGTGAGGCCATCTGCAAAATACTCCGACGATTTAAAGGACATAAAATCTCCCGTTCCGCAGCTTGGTTGGATCAGTCAGTCAGGATGGGACTGTCTTCGAGCGGAGCCAAGCCAGCTGCGTATTCTTATTAGCTCCGTTGACGTTGAAACTCCCGAAGCAAGAACAATCAAATCCAACACCCCCTCAGACATCAGTGTGAGTAGACGATATTGAAAAAAGACACATGGTGGTTCAGCACACTGACAAAACTCTAGGCAATTGGCGAAGGAATATTTCTCAATCAGCACAAACTCTTCGGCTCAAAGAAAGATGGCCAGCAGAGACGTGGAATTCCAGGACAAGACCAGGAAAGGCATGACTGGAGCACACTGGTATCGCGCTGTATACTTTATCGAGTATCACCAGACTTCCAAGTCCCCGGAGGACAAAGCGGACTTGCAATTTATGGCGAAGGTGAGAGATCAGATAACAGATTCGGACCAGGAGTTATTGGTTTCCAGTCGTTTATGCAAAGATCAGGCCATGTTCAAACATATGAGATGGAAGAGCGGGCACTTACTGCGAGACTTGAGAAAGGGCTAGTAGCCTTCTACGGAGCCTTTCAGGTCCCAAAAGAGATGAGAAGGGAACATATTATCCTGTGAATGTATACGGCGGACAGATATGTTCGTGCAATTGTAGATAGCCACATAGTATGTAATACTAAAAAGACCCAGCCACTTGGGCAGCTCCCAATGCAACTTGAATGACTGTCAGAAAGAGTATCAGAGTTCCAAATCTGATGTGTGTTAGGGGCGTTCTTCGAAAAGATTGTGATAGAAGACTTACAGGAACGTCCAAAACTGGAGAGTATCTCTGCGATCGCGAAATAATACCCAGAAATTCCATGGCTTAGCAGATTGCAGATGCTCATCCAAGGCTACGATTCTTGGCCACAAGTGCACGAAGAGCTCGTGGTCCCAATTCCCGGGCTCGGGATTTGACATCAGCTTCAACAGAAGCGGGTCAAATTCCCCCTTACTCTGCGCTATTTTCCGCTCTTTCAGCAATCTCAATTCAGACAATTTAAGACGATTGACGGAGCAAGATTGACACCAACACCAAGAGGCGAGTCCGACGGCCTTGCCCCAGCGAGCGTGCAGCGATGTCCCCCCATAGGGGTCGAAAAGAATAGAGTAAGATGTCTGAATTTCATGGACTAGAGTTGGAGGCATTCCGGCTTTGAAGAGAGCCTTCCCAGTGAACGCACATGGGAGCGCGAAGACTTCTAAGATATAGTGCCCGCCAACTGGAGTAAGTAGCAGATGTCTGGAGAAGTTAAAAGTCCAGGATATTCGGGTGTCAGCGAGGGAGTAGAGTGTGTAGGCATTGAGTGCAGTGGCTTTGATGGAGCTAGTCTCGAGAGAGTCAAGCCGAGAATATTGCAGTCGATGGATATCGGTATTGGACGAGGACGATAACGGAATCGGTGTAGTACATGTCGTCGACAAATCTTGAGAGGGTATAAGTCCGCTTTCTCGTATCAGTCCTGGAAGAGTCTCTTCTAATGCCGAAGTGTTTTTGCTACTGCCGCGCCGGAGGTGGAATGCGAGTTCGACTTGTCTATAACCACCAGACTTGATAAAATAACTCCTCGCAGTAATCCAAACTCCCAGTATATTAAGAACAGTGTCTGTAATGATTTCTCGACGAGGTCCTTCTGCTTTTATCTCTTCAAACAACGCATCGTTCGCAGCAAAAGTATCGTTAATACATGCCTGAATGGTCGTTTGTGGTCCATTGTTCGTGGAGAAAGCTCGTACAACTTTAGAGAAGAGTTCAAGGTACTCTTGTAGGGTGTCGGGGTCGTGATGACAATTCTCAATGTAGTTGAGATAGGGCTCGGCCAGAGAGTCTTTTGGGGAGTCCGGGAACCCGAGACTGTGAGCAAGAGACATGCGAACGTCAGTAGCCATCGTCATGATCAAAAGTTTGATGACGAGAGACGCTGATCTTCATCTCAATAAAGGTAAAGAGAATGTATATCTTGCTGCTAACAATACAGTATAGATCAAATGAACAAATTCTTGCGGAAGAGGCGGTCGGAGAAGGTTTTCAACACGGCTGAGCAAGGCGCAGCCAATTTGCAGAACGCCTCACTCGCGCCAACTTGGTTCACTCTCACCATAGTGAAAGACAAATTCGTAGAGCAGAAAAGAGTGAGAGATATGGATAGAAGTAAGTTAGAAAAGCTGGCAAAATTATGAGACTTTTAAGAACGCTGTCACGTGCGAGAGATGACAAGGCCCAAATTTCTCCACCAAATTGGACCTCCCAGCCTTGCGCTTTCATCCAACATGACACCGTCGTCGACCGCCGGCGCCCATAACATGCTGCACCTCCTTCGAAAGCTATGGATGATGCGACTCGCTCTACGAGAAACGGGCTCTTCCAGGAAGTATGATCAATTACCCCTTACCAGAGAGCCACAGCTAACTCCTCCAACAGCTTAAACCCCGCTGTGTCGAGCTCAGCCAGCTAGCTCTCCGCGACGATGGAAGCCAGAAAAGCACAAATTCCTTAATAGTATCGACGAACAAGCTGCTATCGATACTCGAAGAAAAGTGCAAGAGAGATGATGGGGTCTTCGACGAAAAACTGGCAGACTATGTCTTCTTTCCACTCTCCCAAATCCTCAAGAGGAAGCAGAAATACACCGATCGATTGTCCGAGTTGACGATAAAAAGTCTCAGGATATTACTCGAATATGGTTGGAAGAATTCAATAGCTCTGGATCTCGCCAAGCAGCTTATCATACTATTGGCATTTGTTGCTGGCGGCCGTCCCGACCAAAAGCCAACATCAATATCGGAGGAGTTAGCCACCGAAGCATACGGGGCGCTCGCAGCATTATTCAAAGACATAGGAGTTACACCTGGAGGAGCAGCCACATTAGTCGAGACTGGGGTAATACCAGCATTAGGACACTGTGTGACTGTGATACTAGATGGGATCACGGACGGATCGTCTGTAGAAGTGCAATTTCAAGCTCTAAGGGCCCTGGATACTGTTTGGAAATCCATCAAGGATGTGCAAGCTCTAGCAACCTTTCTACCTGGGACCATCTCTGGATTGACCAAGTTCCTTATGCCAGGCACGGCAACTAGGCGATCACGCAAGAATCTTGTCACAGCTTTAGAAGTTTTGCAGCATGTTTTAACATCTATTTTGAGCGATATACAAACTCGAAACATCAGAGATAAGTCGTCCGAAGAATCAGCTGCCAGTAGTACTGAGCAAAAGGTTTTCACCAAATCATGGCTAAAGGCAACCGCCGGCCAGATCAAACTTGCACTTTCCAACGTTATCAGACTAAGAAAGAATGATAATCTGGAAGTTCGTGCAGCTTTAAATAAGCTATGTCTTGTCATTTTAGATGAGTGCCATGATACTTTGTCCGATTCTGCTTCAATCATGGTGGAAACGTGTATGATCCTGGATGGGACCGACCAGGAAGAGGATTTAATTGCCCGGACGACATCACTTATAGATCTTGCATCGATTCATCCAGATATCGGCGAGCTCGTCAAAAGTACATCTTACAACTGGGTTACCAGTTTACCAAGAATCATGCAATCAAACGATGAATCGGCGAAGAACGACGCTCTCGAGCAATTGTCTAGGGCAAATTATCTACTCAGACAACTAAATTCCGACTCTTCCATACTCGAAGATGCTCTTGGGAGTTCGCTACGGGACAGCATCACAGTCACACTGGAAGGATCTTCAACGCCAACAGGCTTACAGGAGGCCGAATTTGACATAAACAGCCAAGCTGCCTTGACCTTGGTCACGGACAATGCACTTTCTACCGAATTTCGTCCACTGATACTCGATGGGCAGAGCCAGAAGCTCACTCTTACGAAGCTTGGAGAATTACTGTCCAGCCTTGGAACACGAGAATCCCAACTTAATATGGCTGGGGAGATGCTGGAGTACGTACGCGGAGCATCTGGACCAAGTCTTCTCGCCGCATACTGGCTTTCCTTCCAAATTTTGAAATCTTCGACATCTCAAAATGAGGATATTGACGAGTTCTTTGACTCTACCCTTACTTTGTCGGATGAGCAAGACACCATGAATCAAGAACTTGTATCCTATTCTCAGTCCATCCTCGCAAGTAGCAGTGATGAGGAGTATGACTGGCGAATGCAAGCGATTGCCCTAGAAGTGGTGGCATACAGAGCACAGCGTTTAAAAGACAAATTCCGACCAGAGCTCATTGACACCCTATACCCCGTGGCCCAACTTCTCGGCTCACCAAATGACCGGCTACGAGAGCATGCAATTACCTCCCTAAACATAATATCGAAATCCTGCGGCTACCCCACTGCCAGTGCCCTGATAGTCGACAATGTCGACTACATGGTAAACGCCATCTCGCTCCGCCTAAACACCTTCGACATCTCACCCCAAGCCCCCCAAGTCCTCACCATGATGATCCGTCTCGCGGGCCCGTCTTTGCTACTTTACCTCGACGACGTCGTGGCCTCTATCTTCGCCGCCCTGGAAAACTTCCACGGCTACCCTCGTCTCGTTGAAACGCTGTTTTCGGTCCTCGATGAAATCGTCAAAGTCGGGTCCACAGACGCCCAATTCCTCATCACCGATCCTTCCTCCACCAAAAAAGAAGGCTTGCCTATACCTACAATAAACGACATATCCGCTCTCCTCAAACCCACACCCGAATCCCCCCTAGAACACGAAGACTTCCCCCGCGCCCCCTGGAAATCAGCACAAACCCTCCTCGACGAAGCATCCGCACGTCTGGACCCCCCCTCCGACACCGAAGACGAAGCTCCCCCACCACCCCAAGAACTAGCTCCTCCCGCCCCAACAAAAACAGCAACCCTTTTACAAAACATCACCCGTTCCTCCCAACACCACCTAACATCCTCCTCCCCCCTCCTCCGCCGCAAACTCCTCTCCCTAATAAGCACCTCCGCGCCCTCCCTCTCCCAAAACCAAGAAGCCTTCCTCCCCCTCATAAACGACATCTGGCCCGTCGTCCTCGCGCGGCTCTACGACCCCGAAGCATTCGTCGCAATCCAAGCCATGAATACCCTTACCGTTCTGTGCCGTACCGCTGGGGAGTTTTTGGGGACCAGGATACGCGCGGAGTGGATGGCGATTTTGAAGTTTGTGGGGAGGGTTAGGGGGGAGATGGAGAGGGAGAGGGAAGGGAGGGGGAGGTTTGGGGAGGGGAGGAGGAAGTGGGAGGCATGTGTGGAGATGCTTTGTGCGGTTGTGAGGGATGTGGGGGTTAGGGAGGATGTGTTTGGGGATGTGGTGGGGGTGTTTGGGAGTGAGGTTTGGGAACGGAGGGAGGTGGGGGAGGCGTTGGGAGGGGAGAGGGGGAATGCGGAGTGGGTTTGGTTGGTGTGTTATTTGGCTGGGAAGGAGAAGGTGAGGGATTTGCCGAAGGGAGTTGATGGGTTGGAGTTTGTGAGGTTGGATGGTCAGGCCGTAGCATAGGCAGGCTTGATTGAGAGCTTGGGTTGCAGAAACCTCAAATATGAAGAGAAAGAAAAAAGCATAATTTAGTATCGAGTGCCACCAACCTACTTACTGATCCATACAGAGCAATGAGTAATCGTGGTTAAGTTTGTATACGTTCATGGCAGCACTAAATGCAAAATTTAGATGAAGAATAAATATGTCTAAGTGGAATGCATTTGACCTATTACCTCCACAAACTAACGACTTTTTGTTACGCACGCACTAATAGCAAGGAGCGAGTTGAGTTGAGTAACAGAAGCAGCACGAATCTACCAGAAGCAAGAAATCTCAAAAAAGGGAGCATGTGTGCACAGCAAGCAAGCCCGGATTCCCGAATCCTTCAAAACATGACAATCCCATTGACAGCGTAGTCCCAGATTGCCATATCCCAACAGGCCCAATTACTCTTCATCCTCTTCATCATCGCTCTCGGCCTCCTCGAGCCACTTGAGAAACTTCTCGGCAGACTTGCGGACCTTCTTGCTGGTCTGGAGGTCGACGTATTTCTTGCTGGCTTTGGTGCCCCATTTGAGGATGACGTCTTCGGTGAGGAGCTCTTCGTTGTAGAGCTGAAGGAGGATACTATCGGTTTTTTCGAAGAACGCGGGGTTGTCGTTGCCACGGAAGCCGATGAAACGCTCGACACCTCCAAGGAGGGCCTTCTGATGCTTCTCGGAGGTACCAATCTATCATTGTGTCAGCTGTGATACTCCGTAATTTGAGCCTGAAACGTACCTGCTTGAGCATTCCAGAGCGCTTGGGGATTTGCTTGGCGATGTCATCATCAAAGATGCTCTGGACCAAGACAAGGAGGGTGCGGTGCTTGCTCTCGATGCCGAACTCTTTGGCCTTCAAGTAGACCTCAATGTTGTCGACCATGCTAACACTACCCTTCTCCTTGGCATCATTGATGATCCATTCTCCAAACTGATCATACTTGCTGTTACCACCACCTTCACCCTCTTCATCCTCATCATCGCCAAGGACGAGTTTCTGCTTGAGATCCTCAGGAAGTTGCTGCTGGCGAGCCTTGATGGCTTCGGCGGACATGTCAACGGTCCACTCGTCGTCCTTGACTTCAGCAGGCTCGTCAATCCCCTGGGCTCCATCCTTGATACGGCGGGTGAGTTCATCGTCACTGCCGGCCTCGATGGCTAGATCATCATCCTTGGATCCATCAGAGTTATCTCCGCCACTACCATGTCCGTTCTCCTTTGCAGCATGGCCGTTGCCATTTGCATTCTTCTTGGCCTCGCGAGCGGCTTTCTTTTCGGCTTTGTCCTTCTTGCCCTTCTTTGGTTCTTGCTTAAGGATGAATCCACTAAGCTTAAGACGGAGGTCAACATCAGAACGTTGACCACAGGCCTTGCAGTCCAGAACAATGCGGCCATCCTTGATGATGACGACGGTCTCGGGGTTCTTGCAACTCTTGCAGAGAACGAATCTGTTGATGAAACCGTCAAGGTAGTCCTGGAGCTTGGAAGCTTCGTGAGCACCATTGATGATCCAGCGGTCATCGGCAGGGTTGGTATTGGTCTGGGCTCCTAGTTCGAAGCCGAAGTACTTGATAACATAAGCGCCGGGGCGGGCGAGGGACTGGGCAACGCTACTAAGGTTGACAATGACCGTCTTGATGCCGTTGCCTTTGCCTTCAATCTTGGACTGGAGACGTTCCATCTTGTAGCGATAGAACGGGTCCTTGTTTTCGCGGACGATATTGACGGTAGCCATGATTGCGGTGGTTGCGGATAGTTCGGAATAACTTCAATTTTCGGAAAATGGATCGGGGATCGAAACGACGGTTACGGGACCGAGAGGTGCGAAGTGTGACATGCAGACGAGGCGAGAGTGAGCGAGAGGCACGAAGGAGATAGATGGCGATGATTTTGCTAAGGGAACATTCGATAGGGTTGTGGCGGTGGTGGGCGACGTGTATTAGCCGTTGCTACTGAAGTAGGGGCTACAAGGTTTTCGCGGTATGCGAAATGGTTGCAGCTCGAGAGGCGGCTGGTGTCTGAGGTCGTTGGCGTGGGGTGTGAGATACATAAAACGCAGACGTATCCGTTGACCAGATGATGTGGGCTTTGTTGAAGGGGTCGAGGAAGGTCGGCTTCCTTGGGAGTGATGGGGCGTTGTCTGCTGGAGACGAGGCCGAGGAGTCTTTGTTCGTAGGGCGCAGGAAGCGTAGGCAGCTGTCGCTGGCGTTGGCGTTGATGTAGATGTAGGAAGAGGGTAGTTGTCAGAGTGCTAGGTAGCACAGGATTGCGGTGGTGTAGTTGAGTGTATCTTGGATGCGTTGGTGTTGTGTGCGGGGTTGTCTTGATGAGCAAAGACGATGGTGGTGATGATGGTGATGATGGTGGGTTGTTTGTGAGAAGTGCTGGTGGTGGGAGATGAGAAGTTTTTGGCCATGGCGCCAGCACCGGCCGCGTTCCAAGAGTTGCAGCCTAACCAGATCAGGCAACACTAGTGTGCACACGTTGGTGAATAATACCTGGATACCTGGTAACGGGACGGGGCTCTTTGTTCACGGCGGCCGGCTTCATCAGCAAACAAGCACCGAGAGTTCGGGCAGCTTCCTTTCTTCTATGCATATTCTTTCTGCACCTGCAAATCCCCCCCTGCTGCTGAGCAGCTCTTGTTCACTCTAGATTTTGCTATGATCGAGGCTCCATGAATCTTCTCGAATCCCTCCCTCCAAGAGACCGTTCCAGTTCATCAGAGTCGTTCAGGGATCTTGCACTTCCGGGTGACCGCATCAGGAAACCAGGAACCATTCACACGTGATTATTCATTTGAAAACCTGTGCTCGAGGTGGATCAAAAAAGCGGCACTAATTCTGAATGTCCCAAGCTGTTTGGAACATTCACAATCCCCAATTTTGAGTGCCGCTTTTCTTGTCCAGCGCGAGCAAACTTAGCGATCTTTTGTCAAAGGTGGCTATGGCTCCCAAGGATGCTGATTATTCACTTTATCTGGTGACAGACTCTACTCCTGCTATCCTCGGTGACCGAGATTTAGTCGAAGTCGTCAAAGCTGCCGTCGAGGGTGGCGTGACACTGGTCCAGTATAGAGACAAAGTCAGTGACACAGCTGTGCTTGTCTCCACTGCCAAAAGCCTGCACGCCGTGACACAAAAGTATAAAATTCCTCTCTTGGTTAATGACCGAGTGGATGTTGCCTTGGCAGTTGGATGTGAGGGTGTACATATTGGTCAAGATGACCTTGGTATGTGGCACAGCTAGTTTTGTATTTATTACTACTTCTCTGACTTCTGGCCAGACCTTCCAAGTGCGAGGAAGCTGTTGGGGAAAGATGCAATCATTGGCGTGACCGTGTCTACGGTGGAAGAAGCACAGAAAGCGTGTAGAGAGGGTGCTGACTATCTTGGTATTGGTACTATGTTTGCCACGCCTACGTGAGTGATGCGCTCTAGAGTTGGTTGCAGCTTGGCTAAAGCTGGTGTTAGCAAAACAAATACCAAGGACATAATTGGTACTGCTGGTACAAAGGAAATCTTGCGCGCCATTGCAGAAGACGGCCGCCACGTACGTACGGTATCCATTGGAGGCATCAATGCCTCCACCGTTCAACGAGTGCTGTACCAATCCTCGGATGCTAAGAAGAAGCTGGATGGCGTAGCGATCGTGAGTGCAATTATAGCAGCAAAAGATCCAAAGCAAGCTGCCAGTGAGCTTCTTGAGCTTGTGAGAGCGCCACCTCCATTCGCGAAGAGGGCATTGAGCAATTACAATGTCAAAGCAAAAGCCGCCCACGAACTCGTCAATCTTGCTTCTCAAGTTGTTTTCGAAGTTGGCGAGAAGTCACCTCTCTCACACAACATGACAAATCTAGTCGTTCAAAACTTTGCAGCGAACGTTGCTCTTGCTGTTGGTGGATCCCCAATCATGGCAAACTATGGCGAAGAGGCAAAGGATCTCTGCAAGCTTGGAGGAGCGCTTGTCATCAACATGGGTACAGTCACTCCGGAAGGATTGCAAAACTATACGCAAGCTCTGAAGGCATACAATCTGGAAGGTGGATCTGTGGTTTTCGATCCAGTAGGAGGCGGTGCTACAGCTGTGAGGAGGAATGCCGTCAAGACCTTGTTGGCTGCTGGATACTTTGATGTCATCAAGGGCAACGAAGGAGAGATCAAAACAGTATTTGGGACAGTGGTACAGCAGAAGGGGGTGGACAGTGGACCCAGTACCTTGAGCGACTTGGAAAAGGCTACATTGGTTCGAGATCTTGCAGCCCGGGAAAGAAACGTGGTTCTTATGACTGGAGCTACAGATTTCATCAGCGATGGAGAACGTACTTTTGCAATCAATAACGGCAACGAGCTTTTAGGAAAGATCACGGGGAGTGGCTGTGTGCTGGGGACCACGATATCGTTGATGCTAGCTGCGTCACGGACTGACAAACTCCTTGCGGCATTGGCAGGTTTGCTTCACTATGAGATTGCGGCAGAAATCGCAGCAGAGAGGGAGGATGTTCAGGGACCAGGAACTTTTGTTCCTGCTTTGATTGATGAGTTATACAGCATTCAAAAGGCTACTCAAGCTGGTGATAACTCGTGGGTCAAGAGAGCGAAGGTCGAGGCGGTGGATATCAAAAGTTCCTAGAATATAGATAAGATAATCATATTATACAGATAGAAATAAGTAATATAGAAAAATTTTAACCATCAAATCAATGCTTGTATCGCACCTAAACATCAACCCAGAAACCCAGAACTTCTCCGCCCCCTGCACACTACCCCCTCGGCAACCCCACTACCCCAGTATCCGATAACGACCCGATCCCAACCTCACTTCCAGATAATGTTCTCCTCCAAACTCACAGCACCAAACCTTCGCACAGCCCAATTAACCCGTCAATTCACCAGCATGTCTTCCTCCAAGCCCTCCCGACGATTAAGTACACTCCCCCTTCCCCAATTCCAATTCACAATGCTAACACACCCCAGATCGTCCCGCCCTTTTGTCCGTGCCCCTCTATTCCTCATCCCGATACCAATCCCAAATCTACAACGAGAAGAACGTAAACTGATCAGGGAAATCAAACAGCATCTGCGACATCCAAGAGAAATTCCGCCCTGCAATCTGGGAATATTCCTCCATGTACCTCCCCCCCCGTCTCCCCATCCCCATCCTATCAACTCCTAACCCAACCCCCAGAATAACAACGACCCAAAAGCTCCTCCGCGCCGCCTCCATCCTCTCCATCCCCATCTTCGCCACCACCCAAAACGCGCCCCGTCTCGGCCCCACATGTCCCGAACTCTCTCTCCCTTCCACCGGCACCGGCGTTCGTTCTTTTGATAAAATAAAGAAAGGGGAGATGAATGTAGTGGAGCATGTAGATAAGACGGCCTTTAGTATGTGGGTGCCGGAGCTGGCGAGGCATTTTAGGAGGGAGGAGAGGAGTGAGGTTGTGATTGTGGGGATTGAGAGTCATATTTGTGTTACGCAGACGGCATTGGATGTGCTGAGGGAGGGGCATAGGGTTTATATCGTAAGTGCTCGAGGAAATGTGGGAAAGGTAGGAGTGGCCGCTAATAGGGAGTAGATTGCGGATGGGGTTAGTAGTTGTAATAGGGAGGAAGTGCCGATTGCGCTGGCGAGGTTGAGGGCTGAGGGGGCAGTGGTTACGACTTCTGAGAGTGAGTCTTCTTCCTTTCTGCGTGGATTCGCGTTTGGAAAATGCTGATAGATGGGTGACAGGTTTCATATACGAGTGCATGGGTGACGCGGGAATCGAAGAATTCAAGGAGATTGCGAAGTTGGTAAAGGAGTATAATGGCAAGACGAAGGAGGCTGTCGGGACGCTGTTGAGTAAGATGTAAGATGTTCAGGGCTGGACTAGAACGTACGTACATACACAGAAATCATACGCTGTACAATATCCCTCATTCTCTGCTTCCATTAGATATTAAGTATTAGCTATATTTTCACCAGAGTCTATTTAATAGTCGCAACACTCGTCGGCAGACTTCTATCAGTCTCCGTTTTAATCAAATGCGCCTCAGCACCCGGCTCCAACTCATCCCCATACATTCCCTCCCCCTCCGCAACTCTATTATCCGCAACCGCACCCCTCACCACAGCAATCTCCTTCCGAACCCTAATCGCCTCCTTCATGACCCTCAATTCCTCCTCCAACAACTTCCTAGTTTTCTTCCTAAGCTTCACCTCCACCTCACTAGGAGGCTTAAAATTCTCCACCTCCTTCCCCGCATTCCTATGCTCCTCCGCTTTCATCTGCGCCAAGGGCTCTGCCTCCTTGTCCTCCTTGTCCTCCTTATCCATCTTCTTGAGTTCGTTCTGGAGTTTTTGACCTCCTTGCAACATTTCAATCCACTCATCATAGCCTTCTCGTCCCCCGAAACAGATATGGTAGAGGCGACAATAGGCTTTATGTTCTATCGGACAATCGATTGCTTTTCCGAGGAACAGATATTGCCACATGTGCTCCCACGTGCGCCCACTAATCCCGTCATCCAGCTGCGTGTTTAAAAGCCAGTCAATGTGATGTTTATACTGTTCTCTCGGCACGCTCAGAATCCTTTCCTTCGTAACTGCAATCTGGGAACAACAAGGCGTAGCCAGGATCTCTGGAATATCATAGAGATTGAAGTTGGCGCGGAATGCTTCTTGCATTTCTTTTTGCTCGGGCACGGTGCCTGATTCTTCGTTGACTTTCGTGGTATTTATGGCTCCATTTGTACATCCGAATCCCCAGGTCACTCTTAGATTCAGAAATTGTCGTCGCTGGACTTCGCGGAGGTCGAGGTGGTTGAGCGAGAAGACCATGCTTTGATCGAGTAGGGCGTCGACGTGCCAGGAACGAGCTTGCGAGTGGACGAGGATGGATATGTCGGGGAGGTTGTCGTAGAAATCGTAGAAGTATTGGTGGTAGATCATTGCTTCATGGCCTTTGTTTTTCTGCGTGTGGTGGGGAGCGGAAGTGTTGTCGGCGATGTAGGGGACTATAACGATACCGGGGATTTTAAGTTGCTTGACCCAGGAGTAGTCTTCTTTGGAAGTTGCTGCTACGACGAGATTGACGCTGGGGAGGGTGTCTTTTGGGATTCGGTAGGCGCCAGCGGATTGCTTGAGTACATGTTGTGAAATGATTTCTGGAGGTAGTTCTTGAATACGACGGCGGGCGATGAGGCAGAGAGAGAATAATAGTAAAGCCAATAATAACAGGGCTCTGGGGAAATTGGGGACTGGAAAAAAGTGGCGAAGCCGCCGGATCATCTTGATCGTTGGAGCAGCAAAACGTCAATATGTTGAATTCATGACGGAGCCTGATGATTTGAGAATGAAGTGCCAAGTGATGAGGTTCAATTTTCCTTCGAACGAAGAAAGATAGAAGCTTCTGTAAGATGTGGAATGAAGATTTGGGGAATGTATAACTGTCCGCATCTTTAGCCAAGCAAGGGGCTCTGACCATAGATTATCGACGACGATCGGTAGAATGAACCGACCGAACCTTCGAACTTTTGAAAAGAGAGATTTCTTGAGCCAGTTTTGTATGGAATATGGAATGAAATTGAGATTGATTCTCTAGATATTGTGGACTTCCACAAAAGGCGCTCTGGCTGAATAGTTCCTTCGGACAGGCCCACCATTTGTTGAGTGGACCTATTTATGGTTATCACACAGCTAGTGTGGTATGCTGTGTGGTAACCATGAATACGAGGGTTCGGTGACACCATATGGTATATATAAATAACTTGTTATAAATTTAACGTCTAATTCATGAATCCTTCTATAGTGTCACCAAATCCTCGTATTCATGGTTACCGCATTACAGGCAACCACACCACAGACCAACAACTTCTGCAGGCAAAAGCAGATATACATTCAAAGGTAAAGGAAAGACTTAAATAAACAACTTGATAACCGAAATGACATCGTTGGGGGGTTCTCCAATTTCTTCGAGGAAGCAGCGAAGGAACCTGCATCGTGTCTTGCTTGCTTTTGAGGCTGGCTCCACGACCAATTTGGGAAGCGGCTACTCAGCCCTGGGACCCAAAATGTCAGGAATTTGAGCTTGATGAGTTTATCTCAAACAACTTCTCCCTAGCACAAGAGAAATCCTACAGTATAGCCAGGTTTCCTCGGCGCGAGGTGTCTTCTAAGTTGTCCTATGCTCCTAGCTCCCGAAAGCACCCGACAGAGTGTTCGATAAGTCGAAGTTCTAGATGGAAGCTGGCAACTTCTTCCTCCGAAATCCATCCCAAGGGACATTCCGAATAAATTGACGTTACCCCTGAAAAGGAAATCACTGGACCTCGCGAAAAAAAGAGTGACTCGAGTATACCTCGGCTCAGCTTTTTGGCCGGGATTGTCCGAAACCGGCTTGGCCCAGAGAGCTTCCGATCCCCCGCGTTTTCACAAGCTTCATGCACGCTCGGCACAACCAACGTCACAGTCACCAGGCACATCTTGACATGCCCAAAACTTTAAGTGAGAAGCATCAGAACGTGAAGATGCAATTGCGGGCCAGAGAATTCCATGTTCCAATCAAGCCAAAAGGATCAGAGGTAGTTCCTCTCTCCCGATATCTCTTCAACCAATTGGCTTTGGTTCCCAAGACCTCTGAGCATCATCTGACGGCCGTCTCAAGCTCTTTTTCTAGAACTCCTAACCCCTCCGTTGCGCCGAGCTAAAAAGGTATCCCAAAGCCACAAGCTGGGCATCTCCCGGCTCCATACGGGGCTTGTCCCGTCTTGGAGAAGCAGCTGCTATGCTGCATGGGGATAGGCCAGAAATATGGGGGAGCCTTGGAGGATGGACCGCGGATCGAGTTCGGTAGGGGACTAACATAACATCATATCACCGAGCTTCAACTTTCTGTGCACTGTCGCGTTTCTCTTTGCTCGAAATTTGCTGCTCTTTTTACACTTCTTGTTTTCATTTTCATACGGTCTGAAGTATATCCTGCAGTTTCTGGTTTCGGGATCCTTTGGAAAGAGGCTGGAGAGGAAGTAGAGAGGTCCATTGGCCCGAATCATTACCGGCGCAACTTCCCCCAAGCTCAACAACACTTCTCAAAATGTCTGCAAAGAAGGTGGATGGCGCGAATGGAAAGAAGCCAGCTTCAGCAGCTACAAATTTAATTGGTAAGTTCAAATTCCAGCAATTGTTCAGATATGAGAGTGTGACGCACATGCTAACCCGCAATCTATAGCTGGAGGAGCAGCGGGAATGATGGAAGCTCTTGTATGCCATCCACTTGGTATGAAACTCCTTTCCAAATCCACCAAACTTAATTACTAACTTTACTACCATCAGATACCATCAAAGTGCGAATGCAACTCTCAAGACGAGCCCGCGCCCCAGGCGCCAAGAAACGAGGCTTCTTGACAACCGGAGCAGAGATTGTAAAGAAAGAGACACCGCTAGGTTTATATAAGGGATTAGGAGCCGTGGTGACAGGTATCGTACCGAAGATGGCTATTCGATTTACGAGTTTCGAGGCATATAAGAAATTGCTTGCGAATAAAGAGACTGGGACTGTAAGTGGACAGGCAACCTTCTTTGGTAAGTTCTGCTCTCTCCCTCCTAGAAATAAGCTTTCCCGCAATTTCTGTTCTCAATTGCTTTCTCAATTTTGAAGCAAAAGCCAATTTCAAAAATAAATTGCTAACTTGACCTTTGAATAGCCGGTTTAGCAGCTGGTGTAACCGAAGCCGTCGCCGTCGTAACCCCCATGGAAGTCGTAAAAATCCGTCTACAAGCCCAACACCACAGCATGGCAGATCCGCTCGACATCCCCAAATACCGAAACGCAGCGCATGCTCTTTACACCGTAGTAAAAGAAGAAGGTGTAGGAGCTCTATACCGAGGTGTTTCTCTTACCGCTTTACGACAAGGCTCCAATCAAGCAGTAAACTTCACTGCATATACAGAATTTAAAGAGATACTGCAGAGATGGCAACCGGAATATGCGGATGCGCCGTTGCCTAGTTATCAGACTACGCTTATTGGGTTGGTGTCTGGGGCGATGGGACCCCTGAGTAATGCGCCGATTGATACTATTAAGACGAGATTGCAGAAGACGCCGGGGATGCCTGGGGAGACGGCGCTGTCGAGGATTACGGCAATTGCGGCGGATATGTTTAAGTGAGTACTTTTGCCATCCTTTTGAAGAGATTTGGTTAGCTGGGAGGGAATATTGAAGGAAGGCGATCAGGTGAGATAGCGCTGACAAAATGAACAGGCAAGAGGGATTCCATGCTTTCTACAAGGGAATCACGCCCCGTATCATGCGTGTTGCGCCTGGCCAGGCCGTGACGTTTACGGTGTATGAGTATTTGAAGGAGAAGTTGGAGAATAGTACTGTGCCTATTGTTGGGGGCAAGTATGAGGAATAGGGATGGGTACGAGTTAAAAGCAATGAATTACGCCCTTTGGATAGGTTTGTGCTTGGATGGTGGATTGGATATGAGGGGACGAAATTTATTTGGGGGAAAGATATGGCGTTGCGTTCTTGTTTGCATTTCATTTTGTACTTGATCTGTTTGCATTGGAGCATAGGCCAGCATAGCGTCCTCCTATCAATTGCATTCTATTGACACTTTATTCGATTTTGCGCTACCAGATCATGGGTTTCATCCCGTCATGAATTCGTTTGACTTTTGTCTCAATCACTTCCGTCCGGGTCTCTTTGGCCTTTCAAATGCCTTTTTGACCTCAACTTTGGGATGCAGATCTCCCAATACGCTTTCTTCGCTCACATCCTCAGGGGTACCGGCCTCAATCTTCTTCTCGATCTTAATGCCCGCCTCTGCTTCTGCAACCTGTACAGCAGATCGAGAAGATGCAGCATACAGCATTCGCTCCTTGATCTTAGATCCTGAAGGACATGTATAAATGAACAATATCGGCGATGTTTCCGCCCCACCATGTGTATGCGTGAAGCGGTAGAATGAGTATCTTGGCTCCGTGGAACTGATGGTAGTCGAGAGACTCCCAATAGGAACATTCGTGCTATCAGCCAATTCCATCGTCTCAGTCGCAATATTGATTTTCTGCTTCCAATTAGCTCCTACCCCTCCATAAATCAGGAGCTTAACGTACCAATTGCACCAAATTATCGCCTCCCTCGCTCCCCAGTCCCTTCAAAGCTGCCAACGCCTGATCCGTAACCGGCATACTGACCCCACTACTAACATGGCTCCTCCTCTCCCCGGCGCCTCTCCCCTCTTCCGCCTCCTTCCGCTTCACCTCCCCAAGACTGACTTCTTCCTCTGTAAGCGGCGCTTCAAGCGCCGTGTGCTTATCATGCTTCTTAAACCCCTCAGCACTCAATTCCTCCTCCTTTGTCGCGAAAATAGTTTCTCTGAATCTTTCTATCCCAAGCTCTCTAACCAATGTCAAGCGCGTAGAAGCGAACAGCATCTTCTGCCGCACCGGAGCGCTGTCCGGGACGTAGGTAACGGCTATGAAAGGCGCATTTTCGGTACTCGGATAACGCCGCAGGAGGATATAGAGGGCCACTTTCGGGGAGAGATGCGGTGTTAACAGGGCGAGATCTGCATCGAAGGAAGAGGTCGCGGGGGAGAGGACGGTGAGAGGTTTAAGGGATTCCTTGTCGATTGTTATTAGGAGGCCGCGTTGCGTGGTATCAGAGACGAAGGTTTGGAATGCGGTGTGCAGTTCTTGGGAGGCTGAGATTCCTGATTGCATTTTGTGTTTTGTATATTTGTCTGTGTAGAATTCGAGAGGATGAAGTGGATAAGAAGGAACCGTCTAATAACGGATACTTGGTGTTCGAATATGGAGGGGCAGGGTGACTAGTGTCATGCACGGTCGTCTGTGCGGTGGGGTAAAAATATCTTGGACCACCAGGAGCTTGAGCTTCGATTGCTCCTTCTCTTCTAACACAAACTCAAACCCACATTTGGCAGCAGCGACACAGCAAAGCATTGTTATCCCTAGCTTTTGCAAAGATGGAAGGAGCACAGCGGACCACGACTAGCTTAATAGGTGAGCATGGACTTTCCTTTCTTTCTTGCCCGGATGGATTATCTGCATCTCTACATCCACGCATCTACACTGGGGACACGACAATATACATACTACCACGGAACTGTGCTAGAAGAAAAACGGCATCTCTACCCGGACTGAAGCCTCAAATTCACGATGGAACCTCGCCAGGACCCTCGCCTTCTCTTAAATTTTCCTTCCAATGATACTGGTAACCCATTCTCTCCACCATATCATAATGGTGCAACTCCCGGACAGAACGGCGCAAATCGACCCATCCGAGCAACATCGGGAGCTTCTTTCAGAGAACCCACACCTCCGAATACACTCAATCCAGAGCCTTTCCGAGATCCAGCATCATTTGTATCCCCTTCTAAGCTACCGCCGGCGGGATTGATCCTTTGGCCAGTCGCCACGATACCGCAACCAAATCTAGGTTTTACTTTCCCTATGTCAGGATCGAGTCATGGTTTATCAAACGCCTTGGTTCACAATACCGATTTCCAACAACCTTTCCAAGCTCAAAACTTTCTGCCGCAGAATACCAACTTCCAGCAACCATACCAGGCTCAAGCTTTTCTACCGCAGATTTTCAATCTCCAACAACCATACCAGGGTCAAGCTTTTCCGCCGCAGAATACCAATTACCAGCAACCGCTCTCGGCTCAAGGGTTTCCGCCCCAGGACATCAATTTCCAGCAACACCCCCCGGCCCCGGACTTACTGGCACAGAATCTACCTGGTCTGAGATCAAGCCTGGACCCCTTAGAACCTTACAAATGTCAGTACTGCCCGAAGACATACGCCGGAAAAGACTCGTTAGCAAGTCATGAGGCCACACATATGTTTGAGGAAAACGTGTCCGAGGAAAATACGCCCAAAGAAAATATGCCCGAGGAAGATATGTCTGAGATTATCAAATGTCGGTTCTGCCCGAAGATATTCACCAGCAAGAAGGAACGAATGGATCATGAAAAAGAGCACGATCCCAACCGCATGAACCGCTTGAACAGATGCCGTTTCTGCTTGAGGACATTTCCCTCTAAAGCCGCATTACAAATACATATACCTACCCACGGTGACGAAACACCCTGGCCATGTTATTACCCGGACTGCCACAGGAAATATTCGTGTATCCAGATTTTGAATCAGCACATCCAGGAAAAGCATTCTGGAATGAGACCGTACGCATGTAAAGATTGTAAAAAATCTTTCGCACTAAAAGGAGCCCTGTCGAAACACGCTAATCTCAGTAAAAATTGCCGGCCGTATAAAGAGCAGAAGCACAACTCTCGTCGAAAGAGACGCATGTCCTCACAAGCGTCTTGAATCTTAAACTGACATTAGATCTTCACAATTAGACCGAGAAGAACGAGCCATCGCCAATATGCTTTCCCGTTTTCGAACGCTCGTTCAATTGGCGACTATGCAAAGTGATGCCGGGGATAGTGCTACCCAAGAGGTTGCTGCGGCACAGGCTTTTCAATTAGAAGTTGAGACTGCTGCTCTTGTAGGTTCTAAACATGCGACCCATTGTTGGAACCACTAATAACAAGCAATAGGTTCGTGGTGCAGAGGACTTGCTTCAACTCAGTCGAGAATTGAAAGAACTTTGGCTTTTTGGCCCACTTAGAGGCATTGGAGAGGGCGAAGGAGAAGCTAAGATCGATAAAGATGCCGAGAAAGTTGGAGAGATACTGGAAGCAAAGTTAAGAGCTGATGCTGATCGATCTGGATCTGGATCTGGATCAAACTCAGGTGCTAAGGCTTAAGTCTCTCTGGTGTATTGTTGTTTGGAATCCGCTTTCATTCTGCGTTCATAGGCGTAGTCAGCATTTGTACGGCGTATCGGATTGGAAGGCTTAGATACCAGGCGTTCGACAAGAACGTGCCATCGGGATTAGACACCAAGGTCTCAGGGATCAAACTTTAATCACTTCGTGAACGCATCTTTCGTTTCAATACTTTTGTGTCTGTCTGTTTGTTGCTGCCCTACGAATAAATACTTCCAGGGGATTGAGTTCTGTTATGTAACATAATCTGCTGGTATACTTGAGCCATATTGAACTTAACCGTTGGCAATCACTTGCTCAAGCTGCCAAATGCTCTACATAGGACCTTTACATCTCTCCAGCAACTCAACCCTCTTGCCCATTAGCATCAGGCTCGTTATCACTGGCATCCCCATCTACATCCATCTCCGCAAACTCATTCCTAGCTTTACTCTGCCTGCAAGCCTCAAGACCACCAGCAGTGACCCAGAGGAAGAAATCTGTTCGGAAATGGTCGATGTGGTGGAAGAAAGCGTGGAATCTGTTTCTCTCGTCAGCCTCTCTCCAGGGATTACGATTCATCTCTCGTCCTCTGTTCCAGAGAGGAAATAAGAGATGGGAGTAAAGAACAGAACAAACGTACTGATGATCCCTCTCCTCCTCCCTAAAAATCCGATCATAAATCTCCCGCTGCTTAAATTCCAACATATCCTTCTCCCACTTCCCAAAATCAATCTTCTCTCTCTGAAACTTACTGACCGCTTGCTCATTATACGTATCAAACACCGGTCTCTCTAGCAACAAACCCAGTCCTGGAGCTTTCGGAATTGAGATAGGAATGTGTCCGAAACTGGCTTCCATTATACCTTCAATATCACTTCCGCATCTCACGAGTAAAGCGGCCATAGCGACCATCTTGCGGATTTGATGCATCATAAATGACTGTCCGTGGACCTTTAGGGATAACCATTCGGTGTCGTTGATGTAGATTGGACTGGGGCCTACGGTGAAAGAACGGATTACGCGCTTTGCGGAGGGATCGGAGTACATTTTTTGGATGGTGTAGTTGTGGAAATTGCGGGTTCCGATGTAGGTTGAGAGGGCTTCCTGGACGCGGGCTTTGCGGGAGGGGGAGATGCGGTATGCTTTTTTGGCGACGATGTAGGCTGCTTTTACGCGTTTGATGGCGGCTTCGAGTGGGGTAAGGACGGATTTTGAGGGAGCGGGAGGGACGTCTGAGGTTTGAGGCTCAGTTTTGATAGCTGGAGTGTCGGCTGAGCTTAGATCTGGTTCATCTTTGATCTTTGAGTCCACTTCCATTGCATCTGGGGCCTTTTCTGGCTCGGTAGTAGTCTCGGTGTCTTCTTGCTTGACCGTCACGATGCTTTCCTCGGCCTTGATGCCCTTGTCCTCTTCCTTCACTATATCGCTCTTCTCTTTCGCCTTGGCTGACTTTGCTTTCTTTTTAGATCCTTCTGGTAGCTCTTCCGTTGCATGAACTTCGGCCATGACCTCCTTTCGAAGTTCAGGATCAAGTTCGTCTAATATAGGCTTGATGTATTCCTCATCTGCCTTTGCCCAGAAATCGACAACGTCCGCTTGCCGAGCGTTGAACTCCTCCAGAACACCTTCTTTCTCCGCATATTCCACCAGCTTCTTGCCCATATAACTATCCGGATGCGGTGGAACGAAAGAGTAAGTCGGAATCAGATATTCGTACCATCTCGAATCGCAAGTTTGGTAGCAACTAAAGGAAGCATTTGTCCTTTCCATGCCCCATATTCTAATTTGAGGAGGAAGATTCTCGTTGATTTTATCAACGATTTTCGGGTCCTCCACAATAAGCTTCAAGGAGATGACATTGCCAGCAGCATGCACACCTTTGTCTGTGCGAGCACAACGGACTAGGGAAGATTTCTTCGGGTCATCTGCATTGGCCTTCGATATTGCGCCGGCTGCCACAAAAGCCTTGAAGATATCTCCTTCAATCGTCTTTTCTGATGTGTTGATTTGCATGCCCTTATATCCAGAACCAGCATATCCAATCAACACTGCAACCTTCCTCTTCGGCTTTCGACCTTCGGCATCTATCTCTTCCTTTGAGAATTGAGTGGTCGCATAGTTGTCTCCTTCTGTGGGGTTTTGTCGCTTGTTTTCTTGCTCGTCATCATTTCGCTGTCTCCTGTCTATATTATTGCGGCTTGTTTAGTTAGTCGTGTGAAAGCTGAGGGGAGCAGAACCACTGACTTGTATTCTTGTCGACCCATCTCCCCCTTCTTGTAGCCCGTCTTATTCGAGCCGTAACCGCCCTCCCTCCCTCCTCTGCCTCGACTTTGACCCCCTCTGCCACGCCCACGTCCACGTCCACGTTCGCCGTCGCCGCGACCCCTCCCCCGCCCCCGCCCTCTGCCTCTGACGTTCCTATCGTAAGAGTCCGGTGAGTGAGCCCGTTTCTGCCCACGAGGCTCATTGCCAGCGTCGGTTTTACTCGGCGCAGCGGAAGAAGCGTTGTCTGCCATTTTGACATTCGTTGAACGCCTCTCTGAGGAATCAATCCAAAAATCAACGAGGCAGATGATTTTCGAAGCTTTGAATTTACTCGAGGTTTTTTCTAGGCCCTTAGTGGCCCCGCCACATTTTAGCGTCCTGCAGGCTGCAGCCTTGCGAAGTTGGGACCTGGTGGACCAACTTCAAGGCTTCCTTCGGAATTTCTTGCGACACTGCGAATATCTTCAACCGAGCGCAACATTCGAACCAGAGGAAGATAGTCCGATCAGCATCTCCCACACCTACATTCACTTGTCAACAATTCGCGCTGTTCAAGTGAATAATGGGCTTCCTCCACTCATCGTGACCAGACCCTTTCCTTGTTCTCCGTTACACGGCCTGGACTCTTCCTTCACCTTGCAGCCTTTGTGAAGAGCCTCGACCTTTCTTCTCCTCCACTCCGAGACTCTGTCAGGATCTTTCGTCCGCCGTTATACACCGATTGCGACCATGGATCTCGCTCAGATGCTCGTGCGCTCTTGTGTGCGCTCGTTCTACGACACCAAGCATATTCTGGTCATTGATGCGCTGATCATCCATTCAGCGTATGTCTATTGTGGAGGGGATAGACGTTGCTCATGCAAGGAGATGTTGACATGACCAACAGGTTACGTGACGATGATATGGCCTACCTGATGGGCATGAATACGAAGGAGCTACACAAGTTGTGTGGGCGACTGAAGGAAGACAGGTTCCTCGCAGTGTAAGTTCTCTCTTGGTGTCTGGAGTTGAGCGTAGATGTTCATCTTCAATCTCCAATAGACATACACGGCCTGAGATCAAAGAAGGCCAACAACGTCCCATGAATCGAACCTATTACTACATCGACTACCGAGCTACGATCGATGCCATCAAGTGGCGAGTCTACCTCATTGATAAGCAGGTTCAGGGAAACACAGTACCGGAAATCGAGAGGAAGGAATACTTCTGCCCAAGATGCAAGTCGGAATGGACAGTGATGGAGGTTCTGGATAAGGCCGGGCCTCAAGGCTTTCTATGTCACAGATGTGATTACCTACTTGAGCAACACGACCCTAATAGCAATAGCCGTGGAGGGCATGAGCAGTCAACAAAACTGAATGCGCAATTCAAATTCATCACCGACCTTCTACCCAAAATCGATCAGGTGGTTGTCCCAGAGAATAATTTTGAGCAAGCCTTAGCCTCGGCGCGAAAAGTCAACCGGGATGACACACATCCCGCGTACGAAACGGCACCTCTCGATGCCGCAGTCGAAAGGCCTACAGCAGTCCGTGGAATGGCAAATGTCGCCCCCACTTCGATTTCGGTCACCCTTACGGCATCTGAAGGTCCCACAGATGCAGATATTGCCGCTGAGAAGGCCCGAAAAGAGAAGACTACGGCCCAAAACGCTCTACCAGTACATTTCACACATAGCACAATTAGTGGTGAGCAGGTGAAATTTACTGGAGACGCCGCATTAGGATCCTCTCAATCACTTGAACCAGACAAGAAAGATATCGCATTGGACACTCCTTCGGTCAATGGCGACCTTGAAGGCATTGATGATTACTTTGCGCAGCTGAAGGCAGCACAGGCTAAGGAAGCCGAGCAAGAGAAGGAAGAAGAGTTCGAGACTGATGACGAAGAAGAAGATGATATGGGGTTTGAAGATGTCATTCAACCCGGGACAGGATCGGCTGTTGGTACCCCGGCCAGTTCCTTCGGAGGCGAAATCAAACCGACTTCGGCGCCGACAGGAAGTGGCCTTCCAGGAGTGCTGAAAAAGAGTGGCAGCGCCTCGGGCAGTGGTACCAGCACAGGGGTGACGAGTCCGGTAACAGGACCTGGCACCCCGGATGATGGCAGGCCTGCTAAGAAAGTTAGGATCGAGGAGCCAACAGTGAAGGACGAAGAGGAGTCTGAAGAGGATGTGGAATTCGAGGATGTGTAAAACCGGAATTCGACCTGACATACCGCAGCATAAAAACTGGATGGGGCGTTGGGGGGAATTTTCACCATCCAAGCTTGATGGATGGCGTTTCGCAGGCTGGACTGCATTGTATAGAGCGTATAGCAGCTCAGGCTGCCAATGGAAATACAGACATTGTATTAAGATATTTTGGTGTCCAAATTCCATTATCCATGCAAACTGCAGTTCGGCAATCTGACTGTAAGTGGCTCGAAACAGTGAGAAGCCCCCCTGATGCTAATTGGTCTTTGTAAGCAGAGCTAGGTGATTCCTCATTCCGCATTTCATCTACCGAAGGCTAGTGCCCTTACTGCTGCTATTGAATTTGCTTCATTTGCCCTTTATGGCCAAGGTTTGAGAAGCTGAAAGTTCCGGCTTTTCCATGTTATGAGGCACCGGCATGAATTGTTGAGATAGCACCGAGTGATGCTACCTACGACGTGCAGGACCATGGGTCGAGACTTTCTTAGCACCATACGACAACAGAAAAGGAACCAATCCCAGGGCATACCTTGTGCGTATTTCTAATTGCCATGGTCGTGGGAGAGGCTAGGGGCGGGGTTCCTCTCAATGTTTCGTGCAACCTACTTTCAAGCCCTTCGAATTCGACTTAAGCGGAACTTAAATTCCATCGCTTTATCGATGAATGCATGCCAGTGGCATGCAAAAGGGTTGCATAAGCCGCAGCTTGGCCAGAATAGCCTTCACTTCTTATTGGGCCATCTGTTTGGGAATTGAAGGGAGGCAAGGGGTGGCTCTTTTGGTTGTCTATTCGGTATTACCATTTGATCATTGCTCCAAACCAAGTCAGCTCAGGCTCCTGGTGAAAATTGCCCCATTTCTGCTCCGATAATCTCATTTAAATATCCCTAGGCCGCCTTTCTGAGCGACGCAGACTTCTAAACAACGTGTTCTTGGAATTGCCTCATTGACACGGACAATTTCCTCACCACGCCCACTGACTTAACAATTTAATGAAACCAGACTCTTCGACGGTGTGGTTTTGCACGACGTTCTCGATCGCAATGGACTATACATCATCTCTTTTTGCCAGTTCTCCCACAGATAAGAACTCTCCAGTAAGCCGCAACTCCAGCATCAAAGATTTCAATGTCTCACTAGTGTAGATCCTCGTTGATGCAGACCAGCCAAACAGAAGAGTGACATGGAATGACTATGCATCTGTTGTCAAGCGTGCCGCTGTTGGTCTCAGCAAGATTGGAGTTACTAATGGCCAGTGTGTCGCTCTATGGAGTCGGAATGACATTTACTACCATATACTCGGCGATGGTGTTGTGGCTGCTGGCGCAATATTCTCTGGATTCGCAAGTTTCATGACCAGAAATGAGATGACCAGACTACTCCACGCAGCGGACGTCTCCTGGCTCGTTGCTGAGCCAGATCTGTTAGATGAGGCCCTCTTAGCCGCGAACGATGTAGGCATAGACACCTCGCACGTTCTGGCCTTCGACCCACCTGGGCTGCCTGAGTATTCTGGAGCCCAGGTAGGCTTCAGCCAACTCCTTGCGAACGATGAAGATACCCGGAAACCCTACAAAGGCTTCGATACTCGTCAGCCGGAGACTTGCTTCCGGCTACTCACCAGCGGAACGACCGGTGTTCCCAAAGCTGCCGAACTCTCCCACGCAGCTCAAATGGCACGCATTCGATCTCCGATACCTTCTTGGAAGGGACCTTCATCTGAGGTGAGATGGCTGCAAGTCGTTGGCATGTACCACCTCACCAGTCTGTATGCCAGTAACTCGGCTGTTATTGGAGACCACACTACGTACATCACAGCGAGCCCGGATCCAAGAAGCATCATTGACAACATTGAGTTGCATTCTATTACAAGTACCCTCCTGCCGCCGCACATTATGGAGAGTATTACTGCAGCAATAAAAGCTGGATACAAATCACGGAACGCACTTGCATCGCTAAGAGCTATCTCGGTCGTCGGTACAATTGCTCGTAAAGACTCCTTGACCGAATTCAAAGCCTTGTTGCCGAGCCATGCTATCTTACAAACACCCTATGGGTCTACCGAAATGGGAATAATATCTATGGTATACCCAAATATGTCTTTCATTCCTGGATTCATCGGCATACCAGCACCAGGAGTTGAAATGCAGTAAGTCATCCTCACACTTTCATATACGCAAGCCTCACACTCATCGCCAGAGTAATAAACCCCGATACCCTAAAGTCAGTATCTCCCGACACACAAGGCGAACTCTGCGTCCGCGGCCCCGCACTCTTCAGCACATACCTCAACAATCCCACCGCAACCTTATCCTCAATGCTCCCAGATCCAACTGGATCCTGGTACCGAACAGGCGACAAAGGATACTTCAGCACCGCACACCAACAATACGCACTCACAGGTCGCTACAAAGAGATTTTCAAAGTGCGGTACGAAGAAGTGTCTCCCGAAGAAGTCGAAACGGAGCTCTTAAAATATCCTGGGATTAAAGATGCTGCTGTTACGTCTACTGTTGCGAGAGACAATGAGAAGGATTGTGAGTGTGTTGCTTATGTTGTTGCGGATTCGGGGGTGGAGGCGCATGATATATTAGAATTTCTGAAAGGGAAACTGTCGAGACACAAGCTGCCTTCTGGCGGTGTGTTCTTTTGTGCGATTATTCCAAGGAATAGATTGGGAAAAGTCTTGAGGGGTGAGCTGGGGAAGATGGAGGTTCAGGGGAGGTCGGTGAGGTATTTAGAGGTTGATGGGTTGAAAAATGGCGAGAAGCATAGTGCTCTGAGTGGAGTTTCATTGGATAGGTTCTGACACCTTGAGTGATATAGCTGGAAGTTTCTCTGTGCGCACTTTAATCTCTCCTAGATGGTCTGAATTAAGTCACTTTTCAGGAACTTTCTGAATTTTGTGAACTTCCATTGAAAATGAACGTGAACCTTGTTCCTATTTAGCCCGACTAGAATATTAAAAACTCAAAGATTTGAAAAGTTGATTCGAAGCTGAGGATGCCGTAGTAGTTAATTCAGTGGAAAGTACTACTAAGAGTTTTGATATTACCCGATTAGGCAAGAGGGGGTTGTAATTACGTAATGCTGGAAATGTAGTGTTATGACGATTGATGCTATGCATGCGAATGTTCAACAAGATAACGCAGCAGTCAACTCCAGAATGCTTCGTGGAATTCAATCCGACACAGATACGAGTCAATGTTTTCGTGGAAGACCCTTGCTAACAGCATAAGTTCTCGACCACCAGCTGCTTCAGCCCTCTCCACCATGATAACCTTCCTCGAGCCCCGCTGAGATGCATCTCAAATTTCCCCCGATTTATCTCCTGAAGAATAATTTCGAGAAGAAGCTCCCGGATCTCTTCAAATTGGAAGATCAGATAGGGGTCGTAACGAACATCAGAGAAGCCGATTTGGTCCTGGGTGATGTTACATATAAGAAACGCGCCCAACTCGAGCTTCGAGGGCTAGGGATCTATACGGAGGAGGTTCCGGAGGACGAGAAGTTCGGCCATACCAAGAAGGACAAATCGCGCAAGTGCTCACCTGCGAAGAAGAGGCGCAAGGTGGAAAGGAACTCTGCTGGGAAAGATGTGATAAACCTCGATTCGGACACCGCATCAGAGACGGACACAGAATCAAAGGGAAAATCAAAGGCATCTTCCGCGACTGCTACTCAAAGCATCCCAGTCACACTTGATCTGCTTAAGAAGGACAAGGACATCATCAAGGTGTTGAAGCTTGGCTGGTACTACGATTCGGTCAAGGCTGGAAGGCTTCTTCCAATAGAGAAATATCTGGTATATGAAGGAAGGATTGTTGCGAAACCAACATCTCAACGGCCGGAGGATAGCAAACCTACACTTCCTGCCAGCATACTGTCGGGAGGTAAAACCGCGAGCGTGCACCCTCTTCATAGGCATAGGACTGGACACGGAAGTCGAACAAGTCCGTCAAAAGGATCCCAGATGCCACATCTGATTAAAGAGACTACGTCAGACGATGAGGTTAATCGCAAACTTCCACCTCTCCCTGATTATTTGAATTCAAAATATTCTTGCGAACGCTTAACGCCACTACACACACCGAATGACGACTTCATTTCTCAGCTGAAGCTCATTGAACAAGCTCGTATTCTTACCAACGATGACGACAACACGAGTGCATATTCGGACCGTGCCTATTCCAAGGCTATTTCCGCCATTGCTGCGTATCCATACAAATTGAAGACCTCAGAAGAAATTCGTCGTCTTCCCGGTGTTGGAGAAAAGGTTCAACTTCTTTGGAAGGAATGGAATTCGAATGGGCATATTGCGGAAGTGGACAGGATCGAGAACGACAAAAAATTGAAGGTCTCCAATACGTTCTGGAACATTTACGACGTAGGCCCAAAAACAGCTAGAGATTGGTACGATCAAGGATACAGAGACCTTGACGACGTGCGGGACATATACGAAAGTCTCCCAAGGAATCAGCAAGTCGGCTTCAAATTCTATGAGGAATTTGAAGAACGAATTCCACGAAAAGAGGTGGAGAGAATCGGTAACATAGTATTGGAACACGCAAATAAGGTACGATCAGGATTTCAAATGGTCATATGTGGGGGCTACAGACGCGGAAAGACTGACTCGGGAGACGTCGATATTGTCCTGACTAATCCTGATGAGAGTAAAACGTACGAATTTCTCATGCCCCTCTTGGACCGCTTGGAGGTCTGGGAAGATGAAAATGACGTTCGACATGGGTATATCACACAGACCCTCAGGCTCTCTGAAACGAACAGCGCTCGAGGTCAGACAGCTGTCACCTGGAAAGGTTCAATGCCCAAGCATGGGAAAGGGAAGGGGTTTGACACTCTCGATACTATGTTTGTCGTTTGGCAGGATCAGGAGTGGCCCTCTAAAGCAGAGGATTTGAAGAAGGACCCCAAAGCAAAGAATCCGAATACTCATCGAAGAGTGGATATCATCATCACCCCTTGGAAGACGGCGGGTTGTGCCATAATAGGCTGGACCGGCGGCACCATGTTCGAGAGAGACCTGCGTCAATACTGTAGGGATAAATGGAACTATAAGTTTGATAGCAGTGGAGTCAGAAGGCTGGACAATGGAGATTGGGTAGATTTGGAGGCCGGCGCTGATGATTTGTTGGCGAAGGAGAAGAAAGTATTTGAGGGCCTGGGTTTGACGTGGCGAGAACCAACGGAGAGGTGCACTGATTGATCCAGTCAAGAACTTTGGAATATGAGTCTCATGAGGTATTTGGATGTGGAAAGGATGTTTGTCGGACAGGAAAATATCCAGAGCATGAATCACCGGTTCCCCAAGTTTTGGATGCTTTTGGGTGGCTCAAGGGGTGATACCAATGAGGCTTCCGATCACGATGTATACCAGTACATTTTCATTCCTGTCACGCCTGCCCTCTTCGTTTCATGGTTCACCGCTTCTTTCTCTAGGACGAATCGCCTCTCGATTTCCTCGGATTGCGGATCATTGGACTCCGAAACAAGAGTAAAATCTTACTTCGCCTCTCACTTACATAACATTTATTGCACCGATATTAAATCGATTTCATATGAAGCCCTAAGCCTCCGGATAGCAGCCGTACGACTTGCAACGAATACTCTCCATATCCCATTCTGAACAAAAGAAAAATTATCCCCACGTGCGACCCGCAAAGGAAGGTTCTGGATCACCTTGGCCCCGAACCAGGACAAACATTTCTCCCTGCGACATGCAACGAAGTTCTGGTCGTTTTTTCCATTTTCATCGCTCTTACTGTATCGCGTTCGCGCCTTCCCTTTCCGTCACATGATGATTCATTTGTAAACCAGGAACAACGTTGTTCCAAAGTGCTCTCAAGGCACCGATTTTTCGCCTCTATATTTAGTGCTTTTATTAATTTGGAAAATTCATAGCGAGTTGTCCTTTGTGCGGCTCTGATTGCCTCATGTACCTCGGGTCACTTTGAGGCATGATATTCATGCGGCTGGTCTGGGCTGGTCCCGGCACAGTGGGTTGCTTGCCAGGCAGCGACATTTTGTACCGCCTATTTTTAGAGCCGCACCTCGCAACCACCCGCAAGTGCGATGCGGGCAATTTATTGCATATTGCCAATAGTCTTCTGCGAACCGCATTTCATTTTATTTGTGTCACGTTGGTACTGGAGAAAAGTGCACCCGTTGTGCGATTTGCAACGAAGAACTCGATTTGAGAGCTTCTTGCCACGATGGCTCAACAAGTGTTGCTAGATATATTGTGGCTATATCGATAGTCAATAGTGTAATTTATTTTCGCTGCAACTGCGTTTTAGGTTGTAGGATTATTGTAGGCCCGGATTGCGATTTGCAACGAAAGTCAATTGTCCCCGCAACTATTTCCTCTTTTGCACGATAGCTCCTAAGGAGAAAGGTTCCTCCAGGTTCGATTTGCAACAAATTCACTGCCCCCTTCAAATCTGGAATGATTGTTATCAGCTGGTGTGAATTAATATATAATATATTGAAGAGGTCTTGTGGCGTCTGGGTCCTTCCTATTTTGAGTTCCTTGGTCTCTTGGTCCCTTGGTTCACTGGAGAAAGGTCGGTCCGGACTGCGATTTGCAACATACCTCAGACAATACTAAAGCAGCTCTTATTGTAGTATTTTAATATATGAGCTGATGGCTCCTCCAGTCATTTGGACTGTATGTCTATTTTAATATACGGCGCGACTTGCAACAAGCGCCACCTTCTCCTATTGAGGAGCGGTCTTGGCACCTCCGTCTTATTACTTTCGCCGCAATACTGCGGCATGGAGAAATGGTTCATCCTAGTTTCATTTTGGAGGGGCAAGTTCTAGGTTTGAATAGTGCGGGAACTTCCTCGGGTTCTTCCGGACGATTTGCAACAAATTGTCAGAAGCCTGTTCTTGGCGTAGCTAGTTGGAAGCCACGAGACCTTCAACTCTGACATCGCAAATTGTTTTCATGTGTATTCAATTTATTTAAGGTTGCAACTATATTAGAAATGAGAGACATCTAGTGCGCGGTGCGTGAAAAAGCACCTAGCTACTTTTTGTCTCTTGTGGGTTTGCGATTTTTGTGTGGACGAAGCTGTGGACCTCTCTTTTCAAAAGAGACGAGTCAAAACATTACTCACGAACTCGTGACTCGGTGCGCGCTACCAAATGGCATTGTTAACAAAAACTTTCGATACAGGTAAGTGCTTCAAATCTGCTCACAAGCCATGCAACGGGAGGCACCGGCGAGCATCTCTTAAGATTAAAGGCAGAGGTGGTCCTCTGCTCCTGGGAATAAGACCCCAACGATACATTGCGAAAGCTCATTACGAACATTCGTTTCTACCGGCCCAAATTCCGCAAAGGTTGTCAAGAAAATCACCTGAAGAATTGCATAAATTGTCCTTGGAAGAGCGCTGAGGCGGAACTATTTCGCTCCACCTGCGAAAGTTCTCGGCCTTCTTTGAGTTCAAATCTCAGGGTTTCAAGTCGCCAAAACACTGGGAAAGTGCGGCCGTGGGTCTTTCGAGAGTTATGGAGACTTGATTGGGGAGGCTCGAAGGAGAGCCGTGGAGAAACACTCGGCCAATCGAAACCAATGGCAGGCGCGAAGGGTGAGCATGTCTTCAGCAGAGGCCTAAGCACACCCTTAGTCAACACAAGGAGCCTACCGACAGATGTGCTTTAGCGATATTTTCGGGCTTCCAAGCACCATAATATGGAGCTTATTGTTGGCTCTTGCGAGCCCTAGCTATTATTACTCCTGGGTCGAAGATTTCTGTTTGCTCATTACCACTTCGCGGCGTTTTCATCCGCCTTCGCGATTTCAACTGTAATTTATTCCCAAATGGTTACTTGCGTTAACGCACAAACCCTGGAGTACGATTTGGTACCTTCCAACGGATGTCCGGATGATATCCTATTGGCAGAGCGGGATTGCTGGCCTTAGAGAGTGGCTGAGGAACGTGGGGCTGCGCAATCAAAAACATTATCCACCTCAGACTTTGTCGCTCGTCGCAATTGGCAAGACTACACAACTACGCAAACACCTACTTAGGTCATGTCATGCATTGAGATGATTGTGTTGCCTCTTCTTCACGTAACCACTTAAGCATCAATAAAATGCAGGAGAACATGGACTTGCAAGCAAATGCTTGAGCGGGGGCTAGGCTGGAAAAGAAGGCAGATAAATGCGTAAAGCGTTTCCAATTGTGACTGCCAACACATTGAAATAATAATAATTTGAGGCTGCTCCAGCACTTGTAACGACCAGTCGATTTCTTGGTTGGAATAGAAAGCATGGTGCTGTCAAATGCTGCATGGCAATGATGTCCACTAAACCCCAACTTTGATTTGTGCAGACGCCATCTCCAATAAGAGTAGCGAACCCACCACCATTTGAAAGCCTTATGGCCAACGTACCAGAAGAAGGTCCTGGGTTCCCCTCACCCCAGGTTCGACGATTCGACAATCAAGAGTGAATCAACGCCCCATGATTCCACTATGATAAATTGGGGCAATTTCTTTCTTGGACAGTGCTCGCCAAGCTCTCACGTTTTACAGTAGCTGCTTATTGTTCAAACCAGAAACTTCATACCAGCGTAAGCTATTCCCGAATTGCTACCGAGCCTCTCTCCCCTCAAGATCAAGGTTGCCATATTTCGTTATTTTCTTCCTATTCCCAGTGCAAACTACTTACGCCCTCTCAATCATTTCAACATCACTTGATCTCTCACTGTATACAACGTTTAATTATGAACGTTCTCATCTATACTGGCCCGGGCGCAGTCACTCCACCCGCAACCCAAAGTCTAGCAGCTTTCCGCCAGCTCCTCTTCCCTCACTATGCTGTCGCTACCCTCAACACCGAAGCGCTGCTCCACCAACCTTGGAGCGGCTCCTGCGCGCTACTTGTTTTCCCCGAAAGATATGAAAGCGAGTATACGGAAGCACTAGGTACACAGGGTAGAGCTGAAATTGTGAAGTATGTTAGAGATGGAGGAAAGCTCCTAGCTGTTGGCGATGGCGTTGCATCAGCCTGCGGAGGAGAAGGAAATTTGGGACTCTACAAAGGCGGTTGGACACGGGAGAGTGAAAATACAGAAGAGAAAAGCTGGGCAACTATAATTGCGGAGGGTAAACTGTTTCGACTGAAGAAGGCAGGGGAATTCGCGGACACAGAAGGCATTGATAGGAACGATACTAAGATACTAGGAACATTTGCGGAACAGGTTGAGCTTGGTACTAGTGGAGAAGGAGGGAAAGCAGCTGTCTTGTACATTACAGTCGCGGATGGGGCTGTGGTATTGGCGAGTGTGGAACTCATGTAAAGCCTACCTATCAACCTTTCTCTCTAGCGATGAAGCTAATCGACACAAGCACTGCGATGGTCGCCCCAGCAAGCTACAACAGCGTTGAAGCCTTAACAAAGAATCTAGAGGTTGCAAACCTAAGGTGCGTAAAGAACGAAGAGTTGCTCAGAGCTTGCATCGGAAAGCTTGGTTTAAAATTGGAGCACGAGAAAGATGCCGATTTACAGCTATCAGTTCTACACATCTCATCAATCACACCATCAAATGCTCAGAAGCTCAAAGATTCGTGGCAAGATCTGCTCATGCCAAGGGACCAAGCAGAATATATTGTCGACATGAAAGATACGTTTCGGATTGAAACAGTGACCACCGAGACGTTTGTGGCGATGAATGAAAAGAGGAATGAATCCTTGGCAGCTTTCGATCCGTCTCGAGGAAGTGATCTAAGGATTTTCGTTCACGTTAAAGATCATCCAACCCATGAAGACACTCCATTCTTTGACCACAACGAATTCTACTCAGGGTTAATACAACGTCGATCCACCTCTCCGCAGCAACTACATGACTTCGGGAGCTACATCATGTATGGCCAGGTGATGACAAGCACGAACACCATACTAGAAAAGTAGGAAACCTCAATTTTCAACTGGGATGCTACAGTAAACTAATTACCAGCAGAAACCAAAAGTTGCTTCACCACTTGCCAACTGGCTTTACCGCCATTGCTACACGGCAAACTCAGGGGCGAGGTCGAAGCACAAATGTCTGGCTGTCTCCTGCTGGGTGCCTTCTCTTCTCTGTCTGTGTTCGGCATCCAGTGAGTTTGATGCGGCAAGCGCATCCTCTTTTTGTTCAATACATTGCTTCTATGGCCATTGTTGAAGCTGTGAAGGCTTATGGTGAAGGTTATGATGATGTTCCTGTGCGTTTGAAGTGGCCAAATGATATCTGTAAGTCTATGACATGATCTTCACGTACTTCTCGCGATAATTTTAATATTGCTATAGATGTTGAAGATCCCGCTACGCTAGGCCAGAGCAGATTTGTTAAGATTGGAGGGATTCTTGTCCAGTCCAATGGTGATGGGAAAGAGTACTACCTTGTTGTTGGTAAGAGTTCATTCACATGGGATTTGAGATGAAATTACTGAGTCACTTTGAAAGGCATTGGCTTTAACGTCACGAATGCCGCACCCACGACATCGATAAATCATGTAATCGAAGCATTGAATCATCGGCGAAACGCTAATGGGCAGGGGAGTCTCAAGCCGTATACACAAGAGACGTTACTTGCGCACATCCTAGCCGCATTCGAGGAACTGCATCTTAGGTTCCGTATTAACGGATGGGACAAGCATCTGGAGGACTTATATCATAACAGTTGGCTCCATAGGTATGTTGCTAGGTTTCTAATCTATCGTCCAACTACAAAGTGTGTTATTTTCGGATTTCGGAGATGATTTTGGTTGCATCTAAGCCGCCTAACTTAGGCACCCGACTTTTCACGCCTATACCCTCCTATTTCTGCTCTTCACATCAAAGAACTTTTTTTGTCCTTTCCTAGTTACTTTGAGTTCTAAGTTTGGTGCATATAGTAATCAAATTGTCACACTGGAGTCCATCAAGGGCGCTCCGCGTGCTCGTATTCACGGTATAACAAGCGACTGGGCTTATTTACGCGCCGAGGAAATTGATGATCAGGACCATGGTACGGGGAAAATGCATGACCTCCAACCAGACGGAAACAGCTTCGACTTCTGGAAAGGTTTGGTGAAACGGAAAGAGTGAACACATTATTCCTATTCTAACCTGTCATCTCCTACATTTCTTAGTGGACTGTCCTTTGAGGCCTCAGACTTACTCCTAAATGTCGGGAATCTTCTTTAGTTCTTTGTATGCTAATTCGATTTTCGTCCTTAACCGAAACAACCGTTCCTTACCTACTTACTTGGGATGACTAGGCGGCTAAGATCGGGTAGTTAAGCAAATGGTGGGTCCGCTTAAGCAGATGCGTCCATACTGACTAACCAGCCTGGGGACGAAGTTGGAATGATTAGACTTTTACTACCAAGGAAGATACCTTCCAATTGACAGGGGCATTCATATATCATACACAAACATTCTATCAAGTCTATATACTAGGAACGAAAGAAAAGTCGAAAGCTTAGCTAAAATGACTCTAGCGGTAATGGAGGTTGTTGAACTCTACAGGCTTGTAGAAAGCGAGAGGAACCATCGCCGGGAATTCTCTTTTCTCTATCTTGCACGGTCACCAAAAGTGAGGATCTATAGCTATTATCCTATGTCGACGGAAAGAAGACCACCCTTCCACTACCGCCACCCTATCAAGACATCCGACTCCAACTAGCCAGTATATTTAAAAGGTTTGGACATGCATCTAGAATTCCAACATAATGTAAGCTAAGGAGAACCGCGATAGCACCTACATATCTCCTTCTATCCATGTCACCTCCTCACTCTATAGTGCACTTCCTAACCCACGGCATAGTCTGGAAGCAGTGAGTTGAGCCCTAACGTATTCACTCCTCTCTATGGTGTCACCTCTTCACAAATCAAATTATGCAAACCCCTTCCCTTACAGACCTTGTCATGATAGTTCGACTCACACCACACTTACTAAGAGTTCAGCGCTTCTCCATATACTGTTGCAACCACCTTTCACTAGGGCAATTTCGTACGTGGACGTTATCTTTCTCTTCTCAGAGAGACAGCGCGAGCTGCACCACTTTCATGTTCAAGGGAGAAACAAGCTAATTATGAGCATAATCCTCCGCCTCAGCCAAACTTGAGCCTAGCTCTTGCAGATTGATTAGTTAACTCAATTTGACCCCTACAATGGATCCTGTACACGTCATCAGCTGTGCCGCTGATATAATTATACGAACGCTTGTTAGGATTCACGTAAAGCTCTCAATAGCACTAGACATTGATTGACCTAACTTCTCCCTGACACGGCACCATCGCTGCATGGTATTACTATTAGCAGACTTGTCATTGGCCTTGGCCCCTGTCTCAACCCTATCGATATGATTACCACTTATTGGGCGTGTATGACACCTCCTCTGCCTTAACGCCTTCGTGACGCATTCTCACAATTGTATGACTCCTTCCACGTTATCTCAACTATCTGCCGAGATTGAATTAGTACAACCTGTTTTCCTAATGTAATATCCAATCTCTCAAATCTCCGTGAACTTAACTTGCCGTCAGAGCACCTTTGCCGCTTGCGTTCTACAAACAGAACCCAACTAGGGGAAAGAGAAAACACTTGGGCAAAGCATGGGCATTTAGAGATTCGAAGCAAAGAAAAGTAAACTAGGTGCAACTAGAATTCATATCAAGTATTATATGAAAATGGCCCTGTGGAGGTTAAAGAGGCGTTATGCAATGATGATGTTAAACCTTATCACCTATATATAGGCAAATGGAGATCCAAAAATTGTTCTGGATGAATTTGTGTTAATGCCCAATTAGGATATGCGCTTAGAGACAAGACGAGGAAAGTGTAACCGGGCCTTAAGGGGTCCAAAACGGGTCTCTTAATCCATGCTCAGGCTGAATCTGCCGTGTGCTCAGATTTCTCAGGCCGTGCTCAGGCGCAGCTTACCCTTGGCTTAGGTATGCCCACCCTCAGCTCAGGAACGCTCACCCTTTAGCTCAGGTTAAAGCAGCAGCGGTTAACGTCTGGACACCAAAACGGAACTAGCGAGGATGGGATTAGAATCTGACTTTGCTGGTAGTCTTGAGGGCTTGCGTAGTGCCCACGGAAGAGGAGGTCGACGAAGTTAATTCCAGCACAAGAAGCCTCTTAAATAGAGAGGGCAGCCGCTAGTTTGCGAGTTAGCAGCTTAGAGCAATTCACATTATGTAGAAAATAATTCACATTGTGATCCGAGTTTTTGCCGGGTTCTCCTGTTCCCAGTGTCGATACTCGGAGAGATTGGGATAAGAGAGCGAATGATGTGTATCATTCATTCAATATCGTTACGCTTCAGGTTCTCGTAGTCAGTGATAGTGAATGACTTACACAATGTGGAAATTTGCTTGAAGAGGGCCCAGATTGAGCCTTGACCTGAAGCCGACATTCTTGTCGACCTCGACCTAGACTCGCGTTATCATGAAGACCCGAGCATGGCCCGCCTTGATTAGTAAAGCAGTTGGAATATATAGTGGAAGACATCAACACTTTTCTATTTCGGACTTGATTTGTATTTGCTATTCGAATCCTCACTGTCGGTTGGAGACCATGTTCCAAACCCGAGTAATTTTGAATGTCCCATTTCAAGTGGGACATCCAGCTAATTTCAGAAGTCTGTTAAATTCGGTTGATTCTCTCAATCACAGCTTTGTGTTACGTCTAAGTCATTCAGGGATGCTTCTAGTGAATCGGTTTTGTGTCTCTTTTTGAAATCGTCTTCGCTAGGTGAGAGTGGTTCGAGTCAAAAACTTGAAAGCCTTGTCTTCTATTAAGCTACACTTCAGCTCGTGGGATCCTTCATAAATGCTGAGTGGTCTATAGCGCCAAGGTGCTATCTTGGTTCCTTCGGGAGCGTGTGTGCGAATCACACAACCGTCTTCATTTTTTGCTTTTGCTTGTTCCTCCCGAGGGAACTCCTGAAAGTATTTATATTTTGGGAACATTTATTTTTATTTTTGCGGATCAGAGAGGGGTCTGAGGAATATATCTTTCTCTATTCACTTTTGGATATGGGGTCGGATTAATTTCTTGGGGTTTTTGAAGAGAGGGGTATGGGTGAGGGAAGGAGGCTTAGAGAATTCGGTACCGAACGGGTAGTAGCGAACTTGACGACTACCTGGCTGCTGAATGTAAGTTCTAGGAGTTTACCATTATTTTAAAGTTTTTTGAAGTGAAGTTTAATAAGTATAGAATCTACAGGAGGCCAATCCGACTTAAAACGTGGCCGGATTCATCTCAGCAGCCGGAAAATCTCACTCATTCCAGGTATTCCAGACAAAATAGCTCATGCACTAAACTACAATCCCAAACTCCCCTAGACATTTCCCAATTTCCCATAATCAACAAATCTCCCACCCCTCCCTTGCGGTTTCACTTCCCCACTAGTAATAGCCTTCACCCTCCTCGAAGCCCACTCACCCACCCCAAACGTCTCTTCCTCATCGCCCTCACTCGGCTCCGGAATCACCCCATCACTTTTCAGCCTCCGCATAGTAGTACCATGACCAGCTCTGACCAAGTACGCCAGGCTCTGCCGCGTCACATTGGCCTGTTTACCTGGCGGCGCTACGACGCGGTGGAGAGCACTGCGAAGTACGCCACCTGTCCATTCTACCAATGTATCGCCTATATTAATGAGTGCGCAGCCGGGTTCGGGACGGATGTATCGCCAGTTCGCCTCCTCGTTCTCCTGGTTAGCGGGGAGGATTTGCAGACCGCCGGTTGTGTGGAACAACATTGTGATGGTACCAATATCCGTGTGACCAGGAAGCGAGACGCGTTTGGGGCTCGGATTATCAGAAGCAGGCTCCGGCTTACTCAATAAGAATCGCAGAGAAGTCTCGGATGGTTTATCCAATGGGCTAAGTGCCGCCAATGTGCCCGGAGCGAGAGCAAGTTGCTTGTCCAGGTGTGATAACAGTACACATATAACGTTGTAAGCGCGGCGAAAGAAGTCCTCACAGTCGTTACGGTGGGATTCCACAGTCTCTGGGTGTCTACTTGGAGCATTTGGGTTGAGTATGTCGTTTTGGCCTATTGTGTAGACCTCTGTAGTGTCGCGCTTGCCGTCGTCTGTGGGGAGGATGCCGATGGGTTTATATCTGGAAAGAGGGGGGTACTTGTGTTAGAGTATGCTATGATATAGGAAGAGTGTTCTCCTACCCAATGAGACTTGGTGCTCGGTAGAAGTATTGCTGCAATTTCTCCGGTCCGAGAGCAAATGTTTCGGCTCCAATGTCAAACATCGTTTCAGCATTTTTGAAAAGTCTTGCACCCTCTTCTGAACTCGCCAAGTCCAGCAAAAAGAATCCATGTTCTGTACAAGCTTCAAAGAGCTTCAAAGACTCGTTCTCGCTTTGATTTTCGAGGTTGGTGAGAGAGATGATTGGGATGCTAGCGATATTGACATCGGAGGGAAATTCGGGGTATTGTTTGATGTGTGAAGGCATAATGCTTTTAATCTTGAATTTTTTATTTTGAAAACAGAAAGACGAAAAAAGGGAGGTGAGAAAATTGAGGATTTGACATAAAATCCAAGGTCCTCGTACTCGTGTTTGCTAATTGTCAGCCAACATAAGCAGGCATAACCAACGCCAACATTTCCTCAATGGGCATACGAATGACAGTCACGGGCATCACTCACTCTGGGATCCCGAATTCCGAGGTCAGCGAAGAGAGCCTCATGAAGACCTGACTGGCATATTGCTGCGTCGCGAAACAAGTTTGTTGCCGAGCCAAACACCGTCCTAGCGAAATCTTCATACTGCTCCGCCAAGATAGCTTGGAGAGGCAGGTCTTTCATCTTTAACTGAAGCGTCCCCTCAATTTAATTTCAACGACATGCTGACATACTTGACTCGTTACCCCTCCTTTTTCGCCAACAGGAAATCCAACCAAGGCTAAATTGCCATTGGCCTCGAAATGCGAGGATTCTTTGACGGAACAACCCCGCTCCACCAACTATGCAGTAAGAATTAAAGGTAGCGAGAACTGGGGAAGCACAAACTCGACACTAGCCAATGAAAGTTGAGAGACAATATATCGGCAATGGTTGGTGGCAAGATGCTGTACTCAGATTACGAACATGATGAGGAACCGCGTACTAAAGAACACAATAGAAGGAAGTTGAAATGGGCACTACCCATATTTTAGGGACCACAGATCACGCGAACCTGCGATTAAGCAATGAATGACCTGTTTGGTGCGAAACCTTTTTGCAAAGCTACGTAGCAGGGTAAAATCTTGATCTACAAAGGTCTCTCTCCTTAGTTCCAACTCCATTCCTCCACTGCTGCGCCCTAGATATAACCTACAGTAAGAAATCACATGTCGTTAAGTCCCATTTCACGTCAACCGGCACCGCCTATAAACGAGAATTTCCCCCGTGTCTGAGCAGGAACCTCTTGCTGTTTCTCCTTCGCCGTCGTCGGTTCCCATGCTTTATCTAGCCTGTCCCGAAGTGCGGCATCATTATCTATCAAAAGCTATCAATTAACCAGACATTTGAAAAGGAGAAATCCGTGGTGTATAACATACGACAATCACAGTACTCCTTGGGGTTTCCATGGTGTGTTTGCGCAGGGTCGATAAGTCGCGGGTGATCGCATTTTCGGAATGAGCAGCGATCTTGTACCATGTTAGTCTCGTTTCTATCTCAAGGGAGATATTAGCAGTGGGCTTACGGCTTGTGCAGAATACCCGACCATCGCTACCTTCAAGGCAGGGGGCATTTCTGGTGGCTTCTTTGCTTTGACATGTGTCTACGATTCGTTAAAAAAAGGTGTCAGAGAGGATAGTATAGTTACTGACGAATGAGGCAGAAGGAGGAGGGATACAGAGAGCCCTCGTATGGCTTTTGACATTTCGGGAGACCGCAAGAGGGGGATGGGTCGATTGCATTGATAAATGTACATGTATCTGGAACAACATCAGCTCCAGCAAAAATATTAGCATATGGTGTTGACCTACGCTCTGTGCAGTAACCGTGTTTCGTTGATCTGGGCGCTTCGCAGTCTTTTTCGAGACAGATGTCTAGAATTATGCTCAGTAAGATGGACGTACTGTAGTGAAATGGGTGGGAACTTGCGATTTGTGCAGTATTTGGAAGGTTTGTGTCTGTCGATGCTGCATTTAGAATCTTGGAATGCGCATTGGATATCTAAGAAGAATTATTAACCTCAGAGCCATATGAAGGAGATGGTTTGGACACGGACGTTGAGGACAGTATCCTTCCAATATCTGGTTGCTGCTGCACCACTTTTGGGTCAAGTGACATTCAGGCTCTTTGCATTCAGTATCTATACCTGATATTAGCATCCGATGCTGAAAATAATGGAGAAAAATCTTGATGACATACGTTCTCGGCAATGGCCATATTCTATAGCTCTTGAATCACAATTTGGTGTGCGGCACGTATCTGCAGTCAACTTTCAGTATGAATTGCAGATAGGGTTGGCATAGATTTCCGGATTTACATACGGCGCCCGCAGTTCTCAGGCCCTGCTGGTAATTGTACGTCGCAGTGATCAGTACTGCATCTTTTATCTGCCCAATAGGTTAGTACGGCGGTATTTCCTTGCACACTAGCAAGTATGACAAGAGGAAAACGAACGTCGAATACAGTAAGCCGACTGGCTACTAGTAATATTGTGGCATCGATCTTCTAAGCACGTATCTGAACAGTAGCGTCAGCAAGTACATTAAAATGCAATACCAGAATCAATAACTTACGGTCCTTGCAGACGCCGTAGCGAGGACTATTGGCGCAGTCACCTTTGTCACAGGGACGTGGTAAAGAGGGATGTGAATGTCTGGGCATATTGAACTCAGGCTCCGTAAGTGTCGGAAATACAATTTTGGGGGGAACCATTTCACATATATGTTTCCCAGAGGTAGCCCTACGCCGATAGCCTCATCACGGTCATCAATTTCACAGCCTCACCGCATGACACGAATCGACGCCCTACCAAGTCCATGTACAGAAAAGGGTGGCAGCGTTCACCTGGTGGCGTACGAACCCTCTCCACAAAAATCCATGTGGTCTAGGAAAAAGTAAACCATGATCCCCGAATCAGGCGATGCTGATTCGTCCCGACCGTCGTGCGCAGCAACAGGGCAAAAGAAGGGCGATGCAGGCAGACAAGTCGGCGGATTCATAGACTGGAGATGACTCACGGTCAAGGTTAGAGCTGCCGGGAAGAAAGTGAGCCTGGCTGGTCGTACAGGACATCATGCAGAATTATAATGAAAAGGTATACGGGCCAGCAGGGCAGGAGCATACACTTCGGTCTCGCTTGAGCCTGCGAACCCAATGAGGACGTTACGGGAAGTCGCGCAAAATTCCCGCCCTGGGATGTTGCGGCTTAAGCCACGTTGCCTTCAAGGGCTGTCTCTTACGGTTGGGTGTTGGTAGAGCGCCATAATCGTACCTCTCTTTGCAGCGCTAATGTCACCAGCACCTCATCTCGTTACTTGTTGTGGGGACTGAGGCCTGTGGCCGTACATGGACATTGTGATTCCGCTCCCATCACTCACTTCAGCATTTTGACCACTACCTTGGAGTACTCAAGTACTCGGGGCGTCTATAATTGGGGGCCATCCTACGTCCACACCAAAACTGTCGAAAGTTAACATTCAAGGTCAACTACAACCTTCAAAATCCAACTCTAAGTTCTCAGATTACTGCAGGTTGCAGGGCCTCAGTCTCGGAGCACCTCGAATAAACTCTAGAAACAAAATTTTGCATCAAATACAACAATAATCAGATTTCGTATCTGTAGCAAAGCAGAAGAGAAATTGACAGGGGAACTACCCAGATTCTGACCTCACAAAACACATAAAACAGCAATGAATGAATATATATCATATTCGCACATCATCTCTTTGCATACACAGCCTAACCATCCATCCCATCCCTCAATCATATCATGTCCCCATCTATACCTTACCTTCCTTAATCCCCTGCCATCCCCCAAGCCAGAATCCAAGCCAAGCCAACGCCCGCCTCCATCCAGAACGGTCTAATATACACAAAGAACACAAAGGTACAAAATCTCGAAAATCACTTTTGGGTGTCTGTCGGCCAGCGCGTAGTGGTATATATGTTATAAAGTAAAAGGAGTGTCATCTTCGCTGAAACAGAATGGTAAAGTAAAAGGAACATTGTAAGGTGTTGGAACGTGAATTACGCGACGACGGCAGTTTGGAGAGGAGGGGTGGGCAACCTCTCCATTTCGGCATCGGCTGATTCCTCGGTGTGTCCGATGGCACCGAGGTGCTTCTCAGAGAAAGATTCGCGAGAGGGTGTATTTGATGCTTCGGGTGTGTAGAACATCGCTTGTTGATTCTGGCTACCGGGACGGCTGAGGTAGCCTTCTTCGTTTTCATCTTCTACTGGAGGTAAAGGCGTGCGTCTTCCCTCGGAGAAACTGATGGCAGTTTCACTATCCTCACCATCAGATGTGACGATAGCTGGGACACCGTGCGGATGGAGTCTCTGGTGAAGTTCTCGAAAACTTCTTGCGGTTGCGGTGCTCGTGGTCGCTACCGAGTCGTGGCGTTCGTGAAACTCTGCAGGCTCCGCGAGGACCGAGTGAAAATCGTCATCGATGGTGCCCGGTGAAAGCGCGCTGGGCTCTTCTTTATGGGATTGCCTTCGAAGCCGCAGGCGCTCTTCGGGTGACATACTTTGCAGTTCCGAGCCGAAAGTAATGACAGAAGCCTTCTTGCCGTGAACCACGAAACTTCCGGTACCGCGAGACAGAACATCTTCCTTGGTACCCTCATCGGATATTCCAGCGCTCGATGCAGAATCTTTGCCTTTGCGACTTCGGGTGTGGTTTGGCACATGAGCGTCTCGAAGAGTCCGGTGCAGACTACGGCGGATCTTGCCTCGATCAAGCTTCTCCTTCTCTTTCTCAGCTGCCCTTTCAGCCACTTGCTCTTTGCTTTCCTCGTTGTCTGGGACAGCGGAACGCTTGCCTTCTGTACTCTTTTCTGCCTCCGTAATACCTGCCTGTTCCAGAACAGCTTGCTCTGCCGCATCAACACTTGGACTTGGCGCCCTTGGTGCATCTGCTGTGGGGGAGGGCTTCAAGCTCGCCTTCGAAGGAGTTGGTGCCAAGCTTGGGCTCGATGGTACAGCACTGGACACAGATGTTTTACGGGCGGCACGAGCGTCGAAATTCAGCGGTGGGAGCTCCCATGACGCCTGTTGTTTGTGGAAACTTGAAGAGCTGGTAAGAGTTGGTGGGGTCTGGAAGATATCCTCCATGCCGTGGTCTCCTTCCTGTTGGGGTGTTTGTTGGGTTGAACTTGATGGTCTATTGGCCGCAGTGGGCGAGCGCGGTGTGCGCAGTACGGTGCTTGATTTCGAACGCAAGCGGGCAAGGGCAGTCCGCTCAGAGTTTGGAGTTTCACCACTGACATCAGCTCTCGGTGTCATGGGGTTAGGATTCTTCTCTTCATCCAAATCCAACATCAAGATATCCCTATGACACTTCAAGCGCCATATCTCCATCCTACCCCATTTAAGCTTAGCAGCATATCTACTAGCTGCGTGAAGGACCTGCTCTCGCGTCTTCTGCTGAATTGGAGCAAGGATTTGAAGATGACGAGCATTTCTCAGCTCGGCGTCGAGTTGTTTCTGGGCCGAATTGAGCTTTTCTTCTGCGTCTGAGATCTTTTGTTGCATAATCTCTCGGCGAGCTGAGAGAATATCCTGAGCCATCTTTGTGTCAATCTTTCCACTGACGATAGTGACTTCACCAGTGGGGGTCTGGACAGATTTCGTGGAATCATTATGGCTACCCAGCCGTCGAATCCCGCGCGTTCTCTGTCCTTCATAATTACCCCCTACTACGCCCCGCATTCGGACACCAGCCGTTCTAAAGGCAGCTGCATAGTTGAGTTTTGCAAGCCAATCATTCATTTCAGTCTCGCTATTGGCAAGGAATGTCTCTTCAAAACCTCCGTGACGAACAAAAACAAAGGCGTTCTTGTGCTTCTTGTAGGTTGAGTCGAGTAGAGCAACGGCGTCATCGGTCGACATAAGAGCGTCTGGTTTGAACTGGTCTAGTGGGGGCTTGAAAATAACGGGGATACCGTCATGGCCTTGCTTGATGTGTGTGTCTAATTGGTGCATTAAGTTCTTGATCCAGGTCGTATTGCGGAAGAAGTAAAGTTGGGCACCCGTAAGAATGGCACCCCATTCCTGCCAGGGAGATCTGGTCTTCTTCTTCTTCGCATCTTTACGCCAAAGGATGCCAACCTTTGTAATCTTGATATCGACAATACCGGGATGTGCTTCTTCAGGATTTGTAACAGTCTTCTCAGACATGAAAGCATCAGGGCGAGATCGCGCCGAAACAATCTGTAGGACGCCGGTCCTGAAGAAAGTCTTTTGCAGATCGTCAAGGTTCAATGATGGAGCCGTTCCGAGATAGCTGTAATGCTCTTCCAAATACATAACTTCCTTAAGATTGGGTCTCAACGTATCTAGCTTACTGTCAATAATGAGAGTGTAAGGATCGACAGGTTCCTTTAGAGGCCGTTTCGTCGGATCCGCAGAACCACGTGGGAATATAGACTTCTTCTTCGTTTTATGTTGTATGATTCGTTCCCCGTTGATGTCAAGATCGTCTTCAACATGAATAAAGGGGGTGTATGAGATGTTGTCGTAAAAGCACTCCAGAATCTCGTCAAATATCCCTTCGCCACGAGTATTCTTTAGATAATCCGGCTTCTGCATTTTATGTTTGTTGTTTTTGTTGAAGACGTCCGTGTGTAATATGAGAAGTGAGAATGCAATAAAGTATGCCTGGTCAGCAGACGCATATATTCCGGGGTTGCATTCATGATATCTGTTTGCAAAACCTTGCAAGCATCTGTCGATTTGCTGAGTTTCTTTCGGCAATTCAACTTCCATGAGCAATTTTCTAATCGCCATATCCATTGGATCGCCAAAGAAACCAAACCCTCGCATGTAACTCCTCAGAACGGCTTGGGAGAAAGGATCGGTCCCCTTTGACAGTACACTAGCTACTACACCTCTGCTCACGGCTTCCTCGAGGCGTACAAGATACTTAGCAGGCGTATCGTCTTCATGTCGTTCTGGCAAAACAATCGGCTCCTCTCTCGTCAGCTGCATGGAGTTATTCTTAGATGTGTTTGAACCAGGGGTGGCAGGACCAGATTGACGTGGAAATGGAGGTTCTGAGTTCTGACGAAGACGAGCTGATAGACCAAATAGATCACCGAAACTCTTTCTACCGGTGGATGTAGACGTTCTGACCGATGCCGGGAGGGTTGGAGTCGGAAGAGCATCATCACTGGGCATGTTTCGCAGAGAGCTAAGTGTAGATGATCGACCACGCTGGCCCAGCCTTTGACGGGTAGGAGATGAAATGGAAGAAGCGGTTGAGCCCTGTCGAAATAGTCCTGGCACTCCTGTTGCGGCAAATGCTGACGAGGACTTGGCTAGAGCAACGTGGGAAAGTGAGGGAGATGGGAGAGGAGAGGGTAAACCACCAGAGACCTCCACATCGTCGGTGGAAGGAGACCGTAATGCCTTCACAGCTGCAGATTCGGTTCCCGGGATTCGAGAAGAGCTGGCAGATGCTCGAGAGGCTGCTAAAGATTGAGACTGGTCTGGATTGGACGATTTCTGCGGGAGATGGGACAGATCGAACAGGGGTGCCGGTGTCTTCTTTCGACGTGGGAGACGGAAGAACGTAGTCGTTGTATGAACGGTGTGTGTAGTTGTAGTAGTGGTTGCATAAACTCCATGATCCCCAGAGCTTCCATCTGACCTCGAGGATTCCGATAATCGATTAATTGGGAGAGCCAATGTCGAATTGGCATCATCACCGTATGCTGGAGGTCCGCTGCCACCAGTTTGCGTAGACGGCCGTGCAGGTTCATCAAAAGTGACTCTGCTCTTACTTCCGGAAGGAGCAGTCTCGGACATGGTCTTTCTTCTCTCCTTCTTTTCGTTCTTCGTGACCTTGATGGGCTGTTCTTCGGCGGTGGTATCTAGGGAGGACTTTGCTCGTCCTGGCAGTCGTACTCGCGACTTCTTCTTCATTGGCTTCGTTGCATTCATGTCCATCGTAGGAGCGGTCGTGATGATTTCGGGGGCTGGTTATATCCTTGTCAGTGTGATATCGTACAAGTGGGGTACTGTGATACTCACGGTGCGGCATGGGAGGTACCGGCTGGGCTTGAGCCTGTTGTCGAGCCCTTGCTGATAATTGAGAGTCTGAAGCATGTCGAAATTTCAGCATGGAAAAGCGTCGATGCTTGTGGTTCTCCTCCTGTACTGGGGGAGATATCGAACGTTCGAGTCTGGCCGTACTGCTCTCAGCTGATGCTCGGGTCACCGAAGATCCAGCTGCATCACTCGCTGCATCAGCGTCTCCTGGGGACAGGAACTCTGCTGCAGAAGGCCGTCTTGGTATCTGCTCGCTGGCTCTGCCATCGAAGAGCGTCATGTTGCCCGTGGCTTCCGGCGAGAGAAAGCTATGCCGTCGGATATCGACATCGCTGGACGGGCCGCGACGACGTAACAAGCCCGGCATGAGAGGCATATTGGGCCTCAAGTCGCGGATTCATTGATCTCGAGAACGCAATTGCAACATGGGCGGCGGTGATAACAATTTGGCGGTGGCAGTTCGACTGGGTTTCCTGGAGAAGGCGGCGGAGAGGCTGGGAGGATTGGTTTCTGATGCCAAGCAACGCTCAGATGTTGAATGCTCAAACGAGTGACGAAGGGAGCGACAACGAAGTCGTCCCAGTGAGGTTGGCGTAGATCAGAAAAAGAAGAAGAAGAAGAAGAGTTAATTCAATCCATCGAAAATGTTGATATTGGAGCTGGCGTCAGTGGTCGCACTTGTGTGCTATTCTTTTTCGTATTCAACCCCTATGATGCAAAGCCCAATACTTTCCAGGTCAATATTCGTGGTCCACCAGGTCTCCTTGTTTTTGTCCTTAGTCGGTCTAGTGTGCAGCCCCCAGTTCAGCGCCATGATGGATCCCGTTCCAGCCCAGCCCAGCATCTCGCCCTCGCCTTGCTGCACCAGCCAGCGATCGAGGAATATCTCCTCCACTTCCGCTCCACCAGTCCACCACTACGGTACTGCTGGTACTCTCGCCCAGCTCGCCCAACTCACACTGCAGACCAGCCAACCACCTTCCGCGGGTGCCTTGTGAGGTGCAACATCAACATCTTAGCTTTCAATAATTCTTCCTCCCCGCGCGTTGCACCAAACCACTACCTTGAGCACACGATCACCGCCTCCTCGTCGTTGGCATCGCGACAGATGCCCCATTGAACCATGCACTCTGTATACAAGACGCTGTCTCTCATCCCCTATCTCGTCCTCATCCTCTGTGCGACTACCCAAGCCTTCGCTGTCCCATGGAGCACAGGGAACAGCGCCCACTATTCCGCCAGCCACCAACCATCTGAAGCAAAGCTCCGCAGCGTGTTCCCTCAATTGACGTGGCTGCGGGATACTGCTATTGAGAAAGTATTCGGCCTTCCACCGAAAACCACGAACGCGGGGGTGGAGAAACCAAGCTGTGCGTCACACTCATCGAACTCGCAGCTCCCGGCTACATTATTGGCAAAATATGGAGGTGATGTGGTCCTTCGATTTAATCTGAGTACACCGCATGAGGAGCTTGCATTGGCAGAGGCAGCGGATACACTATTCTTGGATGTCTGGGAGTTTACAAGTAATTGGGCGGATATCCGGTTGCAAAAAGATGATGTGCGTTCAAACCCACCCACAACTTGATATTCACTAACAGGATAAGGTCCCTTCTCTTCTCGGATTACTGCCCAAATCTCTCCAGCATGCCTATTCTCCCCTCATGCCCGACCTAGCCAAATCCATATATGAAACATTTCCTTCGATTGCGCAGCAGGCCGCACCCGCCTTCCCTCCGACCCAAAAGGATCATGCATTCACACCGTCCTTGAAGACATCCGCTAGAGTTGATAATATATTCTTCAGCAATTACCAACCCTATTCGGTAATAGTACCGTGGATGCGACTTATGGCCTCGATGTTCACAACCCACGTCCGAATGATCAATATTGGAACCACATATGAGGGTCGAGATATTCCTGCTCTTCGAGTTGGAGTTTCTCCAAATCTCCCGAAAGAGGATCCAGACCCAAGGAAAACCATTATTATTTCTGGAGGATTCCATGCTCGGGAATGGATCTCAGTAAGCACGGTCACATATATTGCTTGGTCTTTGATAACCTCTTATGGGAAATCACCCGCAATTACCAAACTTCTCCAGGAATTTGATTTTGTCTTCATTCCAACCAGTAACCCAGATGGATATGTCTACACGTGGGAAAATGACCGATTATGGAGAAAGAACCGCCAGCAAACAAACCTAAGATTTTGCCGTGGACTTGATCTCGATCGCGCATTTGGCTTTGAATGGGATGGAGCTTCGGTGCAAAACAACCCATGCTCTGAAAGCTACCCGGGCGAAGAGCCATTTCAAGCAGTAGAATCGCACAGACTTGCCGAGTGGGCCAAGAACGAGACCGAGAACAACAACGTAAACTTCGTTGGCTTCCTAGACCTACATTCATACTCGCAGCAAGTGCTATACCCATACTCATACTCCTGCAAGACCGAGCCACCGAGCCTGGAGAACCTCGAGGAATTAGGCATGGGAATTGCGAAGGCCATCAGAATCTCAAGTGGGGAGCAATACGGAGTCGCATCTGCTTGTGAGGGCGCCGTTCTGGCAGAGCGTGGAGAAGTTTCACGTATGGAAAGCGGCGGTGGATCAGCCATCGATTGGTTTTACCACGAGATGAAGACGCGATACAGTTACCAGATCAAACTTCGGGACACGGGAAGCTATGGCTTCCTCTTGCCCAAGGAGAATATTGTGCCTACAGGAGAAGAGGCATTCAACGCCGTGAAGTATTTTGGTGATTTCTTGATGGGGAATAAAGGGATCGAAAGCAAACTTTCGGATGAGATGCACCAAGACGTCGAGGAAGAGAAGAAAGAGACGGCAGCAGATGATGTGGAGACCATCGAGGAAGAAGTTCAATATGACGCCGATGGAGCCAGGTGGGATCTCAGGCGGCGGAGGAGGTAGAGTTAGTGTCGTTGTATTGATTCAAATGGCGTTTTAAAGCGGGAATGGAGGATGGAATTGGGAGGCTGGCGTTCAAGATTGATATATCTTCAGGGTACATATTCCATCACATAAAATTATCAATACCAAACCATTACAAGATCAATCGTCGTAAAACTCTTCGAGAATGTCTTGCATGATGCCGTGTTCCTCCTGGGCCACTAATTCCTAATCGTCGTACAGTAATTGCGTGCTAGGTGCAGATAGTCCCAACAGAGTGGTACGGTGCGGGCCGTACCTTTTCAATCCTTTCTATAAATACCAATGGTCCCCCTTATACGATTTCCCCCCTTTACTCGCATTTCGTGACGTCTATCTCAATTTCGCTCGAGAGTCGTATTACGTTGACATCTCTGCTGATAGAGTTCTGACCGGTCCGACGGTGCAACAACAAGTCCACAATCAACACCGCCTCTTTTCTGCACTTCTACACATATTAGCGGAGCCAACGAGATTCCATGAAGCTCTGCAGCTCTCGGCGGAATATTTGATTTTGAGCTGAGCCAACATGCTTTACTCTGAGGCTCGATGCCAAACCTCGGCATCCAAATTCGTTTCTTCCCGACTCGGAGACATTTTGCGTCGGCGACGGAGCAACCCCAAAAATGGCGTCGCTGGAAGTTTCAGTGACGCGGATGGCAAGTGCCTTCCGAGTATCTGGCCACGTTGAAATTCATTTTTTCAATTGATAAACCTCTGCTGGTCCTCCATTGAGATTCAATTGACGTGCTTTCCTATTTCACTGGTGTAATTAAAAAACTACGAAGGCCCTTCACTGTTCTTCCACCTCTGTTCAACACCAGAAACGACATCTCCAGACAAACCAGCTCTCCAGAGCCATCAACCACAAACCGCAACAATGGCAACACTCACCATTGATCCCAACTATGGGTAAGCTCCTCTCTCCCTTCCCTGCCCCATCAATCCCAATCCCAATCCCCATCCCCAGCCTCAACCTCGAATCTAACACCCCCACGGCTTCGTCCTCCTCGCCGCCACCACAACCTTCATTCTAAACGCCATGCACTCCATCAACACCGGCTCCCTCCGCAAAGTCGCCAAAGTCGCCTACCCAGCGACCTATGCTCCCGCCTCCAACACCAGCCCCGAAGCACACCGCTTCAACTGCGCGCAGCGCTCGCACGCCAACTTCATCGAGAACCAACCTACAGCCCTAGCTGGCATGTTGATTGGGGGCTTGAAGTTGCCTGTTACGGCGGCGATGATGGGGTTCGCGTGGACGGTTTCTAGGTATTTGTATATGAGGGGGTATAGTGAGGGGGAGGCGACGGGGAGGGGTAGGTATAGGGGGATTTGGTTTTGGGGTTGTCAAGCCGGGTTGCTGGGGTTGAGTGTTTGGAGTGGGGTTGCGATGGTTCTTGGGTGGTAGAGTGGGATGGTTGAGAGGGCGGCGATGATATAAATTCTCTGCTTAATTTGGAGTTGTGAAATCGAGTTGGCTTGGCTTGCTCTTGAATTCTTCTTTAGCAATACAGAAACTGCAATTCTTTTCTATGGGGAGTGCCCCATTTGCTGCGTTTCCATATTCGTAAGGTCAGGTCAGTCGCGTTGAATTTCGGGAGGTTGGTATTCCAGCTTGACTTGGCGGCGTTATAGCTATAGCTACCAAGATGGTCAACGAGACTACGCCCATTCTGATATATTCTAAGGATTGTGCCTTCACAGATACATATCCTTGCCAAAGACTGCCGCATCTGTTGGATTACCTATGCTGTTCATGATATCGAGTGATACTGGTTTGACTAAAAGGGCAATTACTCAACGAAGGTTCTCGTTTTGTTACTTTGACGACACGCTTAAGGTTCTTGTAGTCATGGTACATCGTATAAAGTATGTCAAAACATGCAGAGGGAGCCGATCAGCGACCACAGCAAGCTTGACCTTGACTTTAGCTTTGAAGGCAAGACTCAACTCATATCGCGGGGCATAGCAGGTAGACTGAAAATTTAGCGAGTGCTGATGTGGGGTACTTGAGTCTAGTGTCACATTTCGACCTTACAAGAATGGGGTGTTCACCCCAAAAATGGTTTGAATTAACCTTATTTTGTACAAATCTTAGTAATTCAAAAGTATTGCTTTAGTTCAATCTACCAATCGATTTTGACTCTGTTTTGTTTAAGTGGAGAAAGCAATAAACTAGCATTGGGGATGCAGTAAGCAATACAGGTCTGCATGTCGGGTAATGCCTGCATTAGGAATCGGTCTCGCAATCGTTTGCTTTCAAAGCATACGAAATCATGCCAAGTATGAGTGAGGATCCAATGAGAAGTGAGGATGTAGAGAAGATGGTCACGCAATTGGCTATGGTATCATTGAACCCTTCATTTATTCTTATGATCTACAAACTTCAAGTGAGCGCCTGTCAGTTCGGCTTCCATATAAGAAATTTGTAAGTGTCGGGCCTAAGTGTGTATAAAAGCACCTTCAATTGTCGCTCTACCGCACTTGTTGAATTCTCGGGTTGTATGAATATAGCGTTGACAACATTGTCTAACTTCAAGTTAAAAATACTTTCACATTTCTTTCTAAGTCAATACCAAGCTTCTTCTTGAATACTCATCTCATACAACGAACTCTGAGAACATGGCATCTCCCCCAGCGCCCCTCACAGAAGCTGAAAAGCGACACTTCCTTACGCATGGCTACATACGCCTCTCCAACTGCTTCACCCAAGAGCAAGCCGCCTCGATAACCAAAGACGTCTGGACCCGTCTCGGCATGTCCCCCACCGACAAGCACACCTGGACCAAATCCCAAATCAATATGCCCTCCCACTTCGACTTCGACAGCGCCGCTTTCGCCCCCAAAGCCTGGGCCGCAATCTGCGAACTCTGCGGCGGCGAAGACCGCATCAGCGAGCACTCTCGCAACTGGCGCGACTCCTTTATCGTCAACCTAGGCACTCCCGAAGGCGAAGGAAAACCCGTACCACCGAAAGAGTTGAAACATTGGCATGTCGATGGTGATTTCTTCGTGCATTACCTGGATAGTCCCGAGCAAGCACTTCTCGTTATCCCGCTCTTCACGGATATTGTGCCTAATGGCGGAGGCACCATCATTTGTCCTGAAGCTATTCCCAAGATCGCGAATTACTTGTATGAGCATCCAGACGGCGTATCTCCGCATTTCAAGACGAGAGCGGAGCCGGATTTTAAGGTGGTGGATTATAGGCATGGCGTTAATAGGTATAATGAGCTTGTGCAAGGGTGTGAGGAGTTTGTGGAGGTGACGGGTAAGATTGGGGATGTGTATTTGTTGCATCCGTTTATGATGCATTCTGCGAGTCACAATGCGTTGCGAAACATTAGGATTATTACGAACCCGCCAGTTGCCTTGAAGGAGCCGCATTGTTTTGAGCGTGCGGGTGGGGACTATAGTTTGGTGGAGAGGAAAACAATGGAGAGTGTTGGGGGAGAGGAGAAGTTGAAGGGGTGGAGGATTGAGGGGGCTAGAGAGAGGATTTTCCCGGAGATGTGGAAGGATAAGGAGGTGATGAAGAGGGAGGAGGTTAGGAGGATGGAGGAAGCGAGGAAAATTCCGGCTGCTGCCTAGGGGCGCAAGTTTCGAGTCTGATCACTTGTACCAGTATTTTATCATCTCCACTTAGACTTTCGTTACTTGCTGTTAGGCCAGAATTTCGTATCGAGGCCAAGTAGATTCGGTCCCAGACACATTTCATTCCAATTTGAAACCCCAGAGTAATATCAAACGATTCCGGGGCTAACATCAGTCATTTTGTCGTCGTATAAAACCAGTTAGCCTCTTGAATGGCTTGCAATGAAGAAGTGTCATCGCTGCATTGATCGGTCCAATTACTCGCCTAATTCAGGGGCAAATTTTAGTAACAACTCATCCGATTTTCCTCCACAGGAATACGAGACCAAACTGCAGGTATCCATTATTCTAAAGCATCAGCCAGCAGCCACCATTAACGATGTATAACGTCAAGATCAATTGCTCATTAAGAATACGCTGTTGGGTTGATGTCAATATCGGATGACTAAAATTACCCGATGCGGCTAGAGGGGGCCAAAATTGTGTCAAGATGCAGATCCGGCTGTTATTGAAAGCCGCATGGACTGAAGACGCATCTATTCACGGTAATTAATGTCATCATGTAGCCAGATTTACGTTTATGAAGACGTCGGTGGCTTACGCACGCAAAGGATCTTGAGGCTTATAAGATCCGACATCGACTCAGTCCTGAGCTCCAGTTTCGTCGAAATTCATTCCAGCCTACTCAAGTTTCCAATTTCCCTTTCCATTCAACTCTCGTCCCGCAAAGAAAAACCACCATAACATTATCCGTCACAATGACTGATACTTCCTTCAACGGTGAGACTGGAGTCAAAGAAATCGTCAGCGTTCTTGCGAAAGATGTTGCCGGAAAGATATGTAAATCCCCAATCCCAAAACCTTCACCAATCTAACGAGAATAGTCCTCATTACCGGCCCAAGCAAGAACTCCCTCGGCGCAGAAGTAGCCACTGCCCTTGCCGCAGCAAATCCCAAGCACATCATCCTCGTCGGCCGCAACAAGAGCAAAATCGATCCCGTCATCCAGCAAATCAAGACCGCAGATTCGAATACCAAAGTCACATTCGTCTCTAGTGATTTCTGCGATAACGCCACATCGAGGAAGGCCGCCGCCGAGATCAATGCTCTTGATGTTTCCATTGACTCGATCATCTGTGCTGCAGGCACAATGGCGGTTCGAGAATTCACGCCATCAAAAGATGGAATCGAGAACCAATTTGCAGCTAATTTCCTCGGTCATTTTCTGCTTGTTAATCTTATTATCGGGAAATTGGCGAAGGAATCGACATTTGTGACTGTGACTAGCTCTGGGTATGAAGCTTCTGAGGTTAATTTTGAGGATGTCAACTACCAGGTAAGTGATCCAGGCCCGCGAACCTAAGTTCCTTTAGCAATTCAACAGCTGATATTCTTTTTTGAAGGAGGGCAAGACTTACAGTCCGTGGTATGCATATGGCCAAGCTACAACCGCCAAAATCTTATTCGCATACGCCATGAGCAAGAAACCTGGAGTAACAGCTTTTTCCGTTCATCCAGGCTGTAGGTCTCCTTCTCTGAAAGAATTCAGCTTGCTGATACCCATTTACAGTTGTCCCCGAGACTTCCTTGCAAGCCAATAATGGCGTTGATATGGATTTGCTGATGGAAGGATACAAAGTCGGCGTGGAAAGAAACGGAGGTATATTTCCCATATGTTTCCTTTTGAACACGATCCTAAAACTCCCTAATTGTGCAGGCAAAGATTTGGAACCTAGTCCTCCCCGAAATCTCCAGCAAGGAGCTGCCACTATTATCTTGGCCGCCATTGATTCTTCCTTGAAGAGTAGATATCTCCGCAACCCAAGAATGATAGCCTTGCTGATATATGTGAAGAGAAATCCCCTGCCTACTTGACAGAGTGTAAAGTGAAGGTGGCTAAGGAGTATGCTACGAAAGAGGAGAATGTGCAGAAATTGTGGGATTTGGGGAATAAACTTGTCGGGGAGAAATTCTTGTTGTAATTTTACCAGACTTCACGAAGGCCGCGCTCGTCGGCCGAAGAAAAATGGGAGTGGAAATACTCGGGGTATTTGAATGCAGAGTGCAAGCCGGAAGAATGATAAGACGTCTTTAAGAACCAAGTACTTAGTGGAAAATATACTCGTGGATAACGCTAATTGTCAACGACACCACGTACCTTTGTGTCGTGCCATGAGATCTACTTGGCCCCAAAATCAACATACCCCTTTCCGAGAGTAAAAGTAGCATCCCACGGCCCTTGCTCTTTTTTGTTCGCCAACTCGTAATAAAAGTCACCATGATTCTCCCCACCGATGTTCTTCCCCATGGGAGACCCATCAGCTTGTCTCTCGTCCGCATAGTAGAAACTAATCACAAACACATTAGACCGATCTAATTCTCAGCCTCAAGCAAACGTATCGAAGACTGACCGATAATTCTCCAGCTTGGGCGTCATAGTCAATGACTGGATCAGATGAGCGGTAGCGGTTTTGCCGGCTCCCATGTCGAATATCGCCGGCATGGGCTCAATGTTCAAACGGTTCCCGGTGTATATGAAGGCCTTGATGGCATCTAATGGTAGTGTTTCGAACCCTGAAACAGCTGCTTGAGCGGCTGCGTACGCGCTGATGAAGTTGACCTTCATGCTGCTCGTGAGGGTGTCGATAGGCGTGGTAAGTGGCGTCTCGGGAGTATATGCCATGGAATACGCTATTTATAGTAAGTGCTGTAGAACAACGAAATTGAACGAAGATTAAATATACGGACCGTTGTAAACAACAACGTTAGGCACGCCTAGTTTTTGCTTGACTTCGGCAAACACAGACGCGATGGCTGATGGGTCCGAGAAATCGGCTTTGATCTGGAGGAAATCTTTCGTTTCGTCGGTGGTAGGTTTGACAGTGCGATATGCGAGAGCAACTTTGAAGCCATTCTTGAAGAACTTCTGAGCAACACCAGAACCAACGGCACCACCTCCACCGAGCACTAGAAGAATTGGTGAAGTCATATTGCTGGAGATGAATGCTTGATGGGATAATTGTATTGTATTAATCTGATTGAGATGAGTGAGATGTATTATTGCGAGATTGAAGGATCAGGATGCAGGAAGAAGGGACCTTTATAGTGAAGGGTAGCCATCATTCTTTTGCAGTAATACGCTTGGAGTCGAGGTCGCCAAGAAAAGCATTCAAGCATGATAGAGGCTGACTAACCTCGAATTTTATCAATGTTGCCTCTCAGACTCGGGATTAACAGGTGCCTTGCAGTTTCCCACGCCTGATAGGAGGAGGTAAAACATCATGATTAACAACCAAAGGTAAGGAGGACAATGCCATTTGCCCCTCGCTTTATCAAGCAGCTTGCTGAATAAGGCAGGGACATTGCAGGAGGGATCTCTCTGCTTGCAAATGTGAGGCTCAATGTCACTCTTGTAGAGAACAGCAAACAGATGAGGCTAAAGGGAAAGAGAGAGACCCACCGCGAGCTTGGCGCGATGTAGGTGAGGAGACCTCTATCCCAATCGGGCCTAGAAGCTGCGGTAACCCCACTTGTATTTCTGAGCCGGACGACTTGCCGATGCGGCTTCAAGTGGCAACTTCAATACGGACAGATTCGGCAATCGTTTAAGACGGGTTTCTTGATTATACCCCTATCAAAGATGATGCCTTCACCCTACCAGCTTTGAACATTAGTAAACAATGAAAGATTCTGTCTCGTGCTGAGTTCCTCCATACCCTGTTCGTTAGCACGCATGATATATCGTATGCATATCAGGCATGTCTACGACTTGTAGGACAAAACTCTCATCGTTCAGAGAAATGTTGCACTACGATATGTCCAAAGGGGAGATGAGGACGAGAAACCAACCAAAAGACCCGACGTCAAGTTGCCAACTAACTCAGCTGCAGTGAGACGGCACGAACTCTTAGCCTCGCAATGGCAGGGGAACAAAGTGCTCAAAATCCCCCTCAAAAACAGCAATAGCTAGAAGCTCCAACTCAAAACCAAAGCCCCAATCAATAGAACTTCGCAATGGAGAAACCAACCATAATCTTCATCCCCGGCGCCTGGTGTGGTCCAAAGCCCTACGAAACCGTCTCCCAGACCCTCCAAGCCCACGGCTACCCAACTCTCACAATCCCCCTCTCTAGCACAGGCAAGTCCTCGCCCGGCGCACCTTCTTTGCAAGACGACATTGCCGTCATCCGCACTGCTCTCCTGCCTCACGTTGAAGCAGAAAAAGAAATTGTGCTGGTGATGCACTCACTCGGAGGACTCCTCGGCTCGAGCGCTATCGAGGGATTGGGATTCGAGGCAAGAGCGAAGCAGGGGAGGAAAGGAGGCGTGAAAAAACTTGTGTATTTGGCTGCGGGGTTGCTTCCTGAGGGCGAGTCGCATCCGGAGGATTTACCATTGTTTGATAGACAAGTAAGTCCTAGCTTGTTGGTTTGAGCAGGATATAAGCTGATGGTGGTAGGGTGGGAAATTATTCTGCAAAGACCCGAAAGGGGGTCTTTTCAATGACATGTCGGATGCTGAGGCGGAGAAGTGGATCAAAGTACTTGAGTGCCAGCCTTCGGAGGGGTGGAGTGGTAAGTTCACGTATGCTGGCTGGAAGGACGTACCGTCCGTGTATCTTGCGTGTGAGAAAGATGCTGCGGTTCCGTTCGAGCTGCAGAAGAAATTTGCGGCGTTAGCTGGGAGTGAGATTTTTACTTGCTCCGCGGCCCATATGCCTACGTTGAGCCAGCCGGACAAGGTGGTTGAGGTTGTAAGGAAGGCTGCTGGTGAGGCTCTGTGAGGACGGGGAATATGTCAGAGAGAATTTGGTTGGGAGCACTGATATAACAGTAGGGCAGAGCATCCACTTGGATGATCTATTAAAGGCAATGCTGAACTGGTGATTTGCAAGCGCACAACATCTTGAGAAGGAAGGAAAAATCTGCAAAAAAGACCCAGAATATGTGATATATCTGTACCTAGAGCCGATCAGAGACCCATCCCCACCACTTCTCAACAGACGGTCCTTCACCGCCTGTAACGTTTCCTCCAGAAACTTCGACCATAACATCAAACTCCTCCATCTGCTTAAACTTGAACTCCTTACTCCCGACCTCCCCCAGCCACTCATCTCGATCCCCATCATCCTCCATCCCAATCCCCGAGTCCAGAAGGCCTTTACTCCTCGAATTTCTGACCTTTGTAATTTCGGTCTCAAGACTGCTCTTCACCAACGCCGCCGGAAGTGCTGTGAAAAGATCCATCTTATTCGCCGCAATCAAAACCGGAATCTCTTTCAGCGCTTTTACAGCCTTATTCTTGCTCTCCATTCTCTTCTGCAATATTAGCAAAACATCATGTAAATAATCCGCCGTTTGCCGTAATCCCTCGTCTCCAGCAGAAAGTGTAGCTGCGTCTACAACGAAGATCAGACCTTTCAGGTTCTGTGGGTTGGTGATGGAGGACAAGGCATGATGGCGTAACTTTCCGTGCCCGGGAGTATCGAGGAGGAGAAATTTCTTGTGCGCGAGGTTCGTAGGGTCGTTTACGGAGCGGTATTTGTCTGAGGAGGCGGTTTTGCCTACGGGGAGGTGGCATTCGGCGGAGATGGGGGCTTGGGAGGTGTGGGTTTTCGATGGAGCGGTGCCGCGCTCGAACTAGTATAATGAGCAACTGTAGAATTTTTATTGGGAGAAGGTATACATACGAGAGTTAGAAGAGAGGTCTTTCCAGAGCCACTAGGACCCAGTAAGAGTATCGAGGGGAGAGTTGTGAGGCCGCTTGCTCGAAAGACGAATGAGTGCAGGAAGAGGGGCAGGGTTAGCACGAGGAGAGTCGCGAGAATGAGCGCAAAAGGCGATGGGCTCAAGAAAGCAAGTCCCCAATCTGATAATTCAGACATAATGCCCCTATTCCCAGAATCTGGAGTATAATGTTGTCGTCGTTGAGGCCGCCAATTAAATGCAAGGCTTCGGGCGGAGCTGCGCAGCTGAAAGATCGCTCGAAATTCTTAGATCCCTGCTACCTCTCATTTTGGCGGCTTCTTGCAGGGGCCAAAACGCTCAGCCTCGCAACGTCTCGGACGGAGCCTGTCAGCGCGGGCTCAGGGTAATCTTACAATTTCCAAACCGCCGTCCCAACATTTCAATAACTGCGGGATGCCTCGCTATTCCAAACGAACATAGGGTTTCTATTCGGCGCACGAGAAACGAATAAAAGACGTCCTGAGCTTCGACTTCCTCTCCGTGATTTGGCCTCGGAATGTCTCGGGAGGATAAGGAGTTGAAATCGACAATTGAAGGGACCACGAACAATTCTCTAATGGGGCCAAATGGGAAAGCGTCGGCGGCGGCGCCAAAGCTGAGTGATGATGATCATGTTGAGATGGAAGAAATACTGGCTTCGGGTTCTGCAGTGAACCCTGATGAGGATATTATGCAGCTTGCGCGGCTGGGTGATATCCAGGCGATAGAGAAGCTTTTTGATAGTGGGAAGTTTGATGCTTCATATGAGGACGCGGAGGGAATCACGCCTTTACATGTATGTCTGCGGATTTGAGGGCCTTTTGGAAGATTTACTGATGATTCTTGCAGTGGGCCGCTATCAACAATCAATATGCTATGTGCCAGTTTCTCCTCAAAGCTGGCGCAGATGTCAACAAGAAGGGAGGGGAATCAGTTGCTACGCCGGCGATGTGGGCTGCACAAAGATGCCATTATTATACAGTTCACCTCTTACTCGAACACGGTGCGGATCCTCTTGTCACAGACATCCAAGGCTACAATATCCTCCACCTAGCAACTTTCGAAGGCAATATTTTCCTACTCGTCCTCCTTCTCCACCAAAATATATCGGTCGATATCCCAGATAGCCATGGGCATACATCTCTAATGTGGGCTGCGTATAAAGGCTACCCAGCATGCGTAGATTTGTTCCTAAGATGGGGGGCAGATGTGCACGCGACAGATGAGACCGGATTTACCGCGTTACATTGGGGTCTTGTCAAGGGATCCCAAGGCTGCATACAAAAGTTGATCGAATACGGTACTGATCGATTCGCGGAGACTTCGACCGGAAAGACGCCGTCAATAACAGCAGAGGAAATGAAAACGGAAAGAATATGGCACCGAGCGTTACGGGAGTGCGGATATGATGAAGAGTGCAAGCCAAGAAACCTAGAGTTCCCAATGAGCTCATGGTTACTGAAAGACAAGCGGGGGTTCATGAACAAGTTCTTCTTTTTCTTCCCATTCTTGATTTTATGGACCATGATTATGATCTCCAGCCATATGGTGGTATTCGCCGGCGTACCTATTGCGCTTTTTGCTGGTTATGGTTTGCAGTACATTGCGCAACAGGTTTTGGATTATGCGCCATCAGACATGAGGCACATGCATAAAACTCCCTGGCTTGCGGGTATATTCGCCGCAACATTATTTTGGGTTGGACTGAGGTGGTTGACGACGATTCTCCCTGGTGAGCTCCAGTTCTTCGCAATTGGAAAATTTGTCGCTGATCAATATAGCAACATATTCGTCGTACCCCTTCAGTAATCTTGCATTCGGGGCTTTCTACAGTCTTTGTGGATACTTTTACTTCTGCACAATGGTTTATGAGCCAGGCTACGTTCCCAAGCTTGGGGGACTCGGTCCGCAAAAGGCAGTTATTGACGAACTTTTGAGCTTGTGGAAGTTTGATGACCAGAACTTTTGTGTTCCTTGCATGGTCCGGCAGCCATTGAGGAGCAAGCATTGCAAAAGATGCAACCGCTGTGTAGCCAAGCATGACCAGTAAGTCCACCTAACTAGACCGAAGAAGCAACCCCTAACCTTTCAAAAGCCATTGTCCTTGGGTCAATAACTGTATCGGGGTCAATAACCACCGACACTTCTTCCTCTATCTGGTAACTTTGGAGCTGGGGGTCCTCATGTTGGTCAGATTGACACTCAAGTGTAAGACTTCCCGTCTGATCTCGATTAATGCTTGCTGACGAGATGTAGATTTCGAGATAATAGCCGACAAGAAAGAGGGCAGCACTGAATGCAATATTCTAGCGCCCGAGCTCTGCCGAATCGTGAACGCGGATCCATATACGCTCGTCCTTTCGATCTGGGCGGCACTACAGTTGACATGGGTAACTATGCTGATGTTCGTACAACTCGTCCAGATCTCAAGAGCTATGACAACATACGAGAACATGCGGGGTGCGCACCATTCTGGCAGCAAAGCTTCTGAGGCAATCACATCTGCCCTCACCACTGGTACCACATCCAGAGCCGGAGCGCAGATTGGAAGTACCGGCATGGGTCCAGATCCTGCCTTGCCCCCTACCCACGCACCACATGGCCACAATCACCATCATAAACAGGGCTGCTTCGCCCAATGGAAGAAGATTCTCGGCGTCGACACCTTCGTCGAGACGGCGCTCAATAAAAAAGAAGGTGCCCGCCGCAATCGCAACCCCTTTTCCGCCGGCTGCCTCACAAACTGCAAAGACTTCTGGTGCGATCCGGCGCCTGTATTTGGGAAGCGGGAAAATGGCGCTGCGATGCTGGGCGGACAGGTCGTTGACTACACTGCTATGTATGAGGCACCCAGGCTGATGAGTGTACGGAGGGGTGGCGGTGGAGGCGGAGGCCAGTATGAGAGTGTTGCTACGGCTGATGATTCTGTATAATATGCTATGCTTTTCTATGATTATGATGGGGGTTGAATTGGATGAACGGCGCGTATGGAGGGTTGTGAATACTTAATGACGAATGGAAAAGCCATACCTACTTCATACAGTGCCTACATTTTGCTTCACTTACATTTCAGACTCCTGGTCTAACATTAGATCCTGTGAAGAGCTCGTATGATGACTATCATATGGATGGTAGAAAGTACCATACTTCATACCGTGGAAAAAAGATCAATGAAGTCATGATCCCAAGCGTCACCACATGTTTCGGCTCACTGACATCTTGACATTGGATATTTTCCGCCCTGGCCCAAGTCGGAAACCGTCCGGCAGACCAGTGCCAGCCACCGTCTATTTAAAAGGAGATTGCGCAAACGCCAAACGCAGACTCTTCCCTGACTAGCGGACCGGCCCAGTTTTAATGCTTACCCGGCACCGGCTTACTGCTTTGGGTTTGGGACTGAGACATGACCGCTGCGTTGGAACGTCAGATTTTTGGGTCCCGGAAACTTTTTTTTTCTTTTTGACTCAGAAGAATCTTGAGAGGAAAAGGGTTGAGGTATCCCGGACTGCGAGTGTTGGACATAGAGCAGTCTGAGAACACCAAACGGAGGAAAGCCGATCTGGAACTGTGCGGGACTTGTGAATTTATACCATTGTGCTTGAAGTGAGAAAAATCAATAAATTATTTTTTCAAGCTTTTCAGGAGTCATGTCGGAAAAAATCGGATTCCAATATCGGGATTACCATGGCGCCTCTCGCATTAGCGCATATTTGCTTCTGCAGTGACCCGCTTGAGGCTGATAAACGAGACAGGCTTGTCTGTCCTTTTCAACGACATCCTATCAAGCGCTTTTTGACGTCGAGGAGAGGAATCTTGCATTTACTCGCGCCGTATGACTGCCGCATTATTTGCATATGCTGGAAGGATATTTACGAAGTACAGCTCACGTAGGATAGGAGAGTTTTGAAGAGACTTTGCGTGGCCGTTTCGTTTGCTTCTCTTTGACCCCCGTCGTGTTGAGTTCAACCGATGAGGCCTATGATGGACCCCCGTGCCCCCACGGACTGACTCGCTCTCCTTTTTTCGTCGTTGATTTAGAGCTTTCCATTCTTACTTCGGTAGGTTCCACTATTTCGCTACCGCTGGCCACTCGGGACGCTTATCTGACAAGCTCGATTAGTTCATGCCAGACTTGTCAGACACTCAAATTTGCAATGTCCGCGAACACCCGACTGAACCACCGTTCGTCCAGGGTGTCAAATTTGTATGATGCTGCTCTAAATACCTTGCTGCTTCTTTACCGAGTCACGTTTCCAAGTAGGAACGGGTCTATGGGACCATGGGACCAGAAATATGGGACCCGGAGCCTCAACAGGACAAGCATGCACGCTGTCTCACACCGAAAGAGGCAAGAAGCTCTATCCCACGGAGCACCATATGAGTGATGCTTCTGGGACCCGAATATTAGACGAAGGAGGGAAGCTCCTGAGGCCTCCTCAGCGTCTGAGCTCAGCTTCTGGTCTCGTTTGAAAAATTTTCTTCCTTCCTAAGCTTCGTTTCCAACCTCTCTTTCTCTCTCGTTGAAATTCAGGACAGACAACACACAGTTCTTTCTTCAGCCTCTACTCCAGCTTCTCCAGACTTTTTTCTTACACCTCCAATCACTCTCCTCTCCACACACACATACACACCTCTCATACACAATGGCTGCTCGTATGTTCGCTCCCAAGGTGGCCTCCCTTATGGGATCTACCTCAGCAAAGGTCGCTCGCCCTGTCATCCGTAGCAGCGTCAAGCTCCAATCCAATGGCTCCCAACGGGCTTTCTCTGGTTCGTATATCCTCCATTTCCAATGGCACACTCCCATTCCATTCTCAGCCCATCACCTGATACCAATTGGCCTCCCCAACTAACATGTGTTCTCCAGGTGTCTCCAGCGTCCGCGCCCAAGCCAGCAAACCCGCCACCCCCTTCAGCGCCCTGAAGCGTCAACAAGCCTCCCAGATCCTCTCGCACGCCAGCCGCAACATGGCCTCGCGCCGGGCATTCTCCTCTGAAATCGCCACCGCCATGGTCCAAGTCTCCCA
>Ga0247778_1000097_pt1 | contig 148362 bp, 149 predicted proteins | sample UWRJL049202B5_FD_179939 | JGI IMG/M metagenome (GOLD analysis project Ga0247778, IMG submission 179939) | Plant litter microbial communities from Arlington Agricultural Research Station in Wisconsin, United States - UWRJ-L049-202B-5 | ecosystem: Environmental > Terrestrial > Plant litter >... | reverse complement strand
GGTGAATTTGGTATTAGGCCGATGCAGGTAAAGGACAGCTGGTGCAGTTAGGTGGATGTGATATGGCGGTGGAGTGCGGGATGTGGTTGCGAGATTTTGATGAAGGTGAAGGTGGGTGGGATGGTTCTGACAGCCGCGGCAGATGGCGAGATGATGGCGGAGAGGAGTGGAGAGGTGAGGTGAATTGCAAGAGAGCAAGTCCGAGGGTTATGAAGAAGGAAGAAGGAGGAGGAGAGGTGCGTGGTATGCGATGTCCATCTATGCAGTTGGGGAAGAATATAGAATAATGGAAGGAGGAGGAGAAGGTGTCGTGCGAGCTCGAAAAAAAAAGATCAAAGACGAGGGAGAAAAGCCGGCTAAATGCGACCTGTCCCAAAGAGGTTTGGCGCATGGTGGGGTCGTATGCAAGGCTGCAAACTCAGCCCGCAGCAAAAGTGACAGTGACAGTGACAGTGACAGTGACACAACTTCAACGTTGATTTTCTGTCATCCATCGTACAACAGTCTTTAAAAAACCACAACCACAACCACAACCACAACCACAACCACAACCACAACCACAACCACGAACCCAACGGTTGACTCACCATGAAGATCCTAGAGGCGCAGTCGGCGGTGCTGACCAACTTCGAGGTTTACAACCACCTCATGGAGCAAGGAAACCGATACAAGGAAATCGACCAACAAGCTCTCGAGGCTGCAAGGAAGAAAAAACTAGACGCGGATGTAAAGGCTAGGCAAAAAGGACAGATCCCGAGCAAAGATCCTCCAGTGACTGCGCAAAATCTGTTGAAGAGACCAGGCAATCTGTGGACGCTCCGAAGAGAGGTTTGTAGTGAGGAGATGACTCTACATTTCAATCCTGACAAACTTTCAGCTTCTCGACTACTTTCGTGAGGCACCATCACCTCTCGCATGTAGACCTCTACCCTACGACGAGAACACGATCCGGAATCTCCTTAAAGAGTTACGACCCTGGCAGATTACCAAAGGAGAAGTCATCATGATGCTGAACCTGCGACCTACGAAACTCGAGAACCTCAACACTATCATCCAGGAAATGGAGGTTCGATTCCCAGGCGAAGAAGAGCAAGAGAAAATATTAGCGGCGATCACGAAGGTGCTTGGACGACCAGATGGAGAGGCAGAGAGGCAGAATATGGCAGATAACACACAGATGGAAAAGGCTCGGGAACGAAAAGAGCAGACGGATACTGAGCAGAAGGAACAGGTCATGGTTGACGCAGATGAGCAACTCTGAATGAGCAATCATCGAAACGCAGGTTTGAGTAACGAGTGGCGTTTGGGGTTGCAGCATTTTTTGGAGTTGGGCAATAATACCCAAGATAGAGGCGATATTGGTCTCTGGGATATTGTATTTTCATGATTGGCCAATGGCCTTGGATGGGTTTCGAGAAGCAACAAAGCCTGGTTTTCATCTCATGGTCTGTTTTTGGCGGATACTGTGCAACCATTACAGTACTCATATTACACCGGCTCGGGAAAGGTGATTTGGTCTTCCACGCTACGGGTTTTCTTTCTTGATTTATCTTTTCTCCTCTTTTCTAGTCTAGGAGAGGCATAGAAGCATGTGCGGGGGTTTTGTGGTTGAATAACAGCGATGGCTGTCGTACCGGGTGCCAGTTCTCGAGTGAGACAAAGAAGGTAATAAGAGGAACGCCAAGCATGCGAGACGCATTTCTACTCGAGCAAGAAGTTTAGCTTGAATTATCAAGAGATTCTGTGATCATTATCGAAGATTAGTGTCAGAACTCATCCAAGTCGCAGGTTCGAGGGGTCAGATCCCCCCTAAATTTCAGAGCTTAATGATCGAGATGTGAAAGGTTTTGCACTACCTCGGTCATTCTCAGGTTTATTGTGCAATAATGCAAACAGTATTCCTGGATGTTTCTTTCCCATAAATGTTCAACTGCTTTAGCCCGCCTCCTGGTGGACAGAAAAAGCATCGCTAATTATTGCGGATTTTGAATGTTCCATTCGGTGTGGCACATTCAGAATTAGTAACGCTTTTTATGTCTACCTCGAGCCCGCACCTCTTCTAGCTGTAAAGTACAGTAATGGAAGGGAGACAAGGATGCCCTAACAAAACCTTATAAGATACAAGCATCGTTCGTGCTTTTTGCTAATAACAAAGTTCAGTCTTACACTACACCACTTACGCTAGTTTGCTGTAAAGACTCCAACCATACATTGTCACATTCCACATTGGTGATTTACAACGTCATTTTTTTCTGGCGGCGCTGCATGGATGTGGAATCATTCACCTGCGCTATCTTCTCCGCAGGCTTGCCTCACTTCAAGCTACTGTAGCGCTTGCTACCTTACTTTCACGTAAAGACACCCCACGCCGTTCAGTACTGCGTTCTGTCTTTCGCTTTATGGAATCGACGCCGTTCCCATCATACTTGTTGGATGCATTGCGGTGTACGTAATTCCGCGGACACCACCACCAAATTGTCGAATTTCAATATCATAACGATTCATAACAGGTTACTACAAATTTTCTAAAACCAGTTCAGAAAAGTTATCTCTTTACGTGGAAGTTTGCAGGCGTTAAGGATTTGACACCATTCGAAGATCTAATTTAGCCAATGTAATCGCGCCTCCCGCGTTGCGGGGAGGGGTTTTAAGTGGTTTTTCAGACCTTTAGAATCGGAGTGTTGATAGTGTCAAATCATTAGCGCCTGCAAACTTTCACGCAAGGAGATACCAAATATTTGAGTTTTTAACTATTACTTACGTTGTTGTAGCGACCCTCGATTCTTTCTTGTGTCTACGGAATATTGCGTTCACCGGGAGCGTGCAAAGTTTAGGGCCAAGCTCTAAAAATGTCCTGAGAGGCCCTTTTCATCTTGTATGACGTTATATATACCTCCATCTCGCAGTCAGTTCCCGATTACCGAATCGTGTCAAATTTCAAGTGAAAACTACGATTGAGGTAAGAGGAGCAATAAAGGTATAAAAACGAGACTTCATCTCACGTAAAAACCATACAATCGCTCCTCACACTCCAGACTTATTGCAACCACATCAAACAATCAAGATGGTGTCCTTTACCCTCTCAAGTATCATCCTGGGCCTCACAGCCCTCGCTTCTGCCCAAAATTTTTTATCTCTATCTCCTAGCAGATAACTACCCCCACCTCTTCCTCAAAGCCGTTCAATCCGATAGACCCGGTGTCCTCGACCTCATCTTCAACGAGGATCCCAAAGTTCAGACCGGCACCGAGTTCTACCTCAACTATACTCGTTTAGAGTTCGACTGGAAAGGCACCCAACCCGGCACCTACTCGGCCTATTTCCCCTACTTGGAGAGCAACCGTGGCGCCAAGACTCTCATAACAGCCATCTCCGGTACAAATGGCAATGTGGGATTTAATAATGATGACTATGAACTCGAAGTTATACACACTTCTGTGTACCAAAACTTCTATGTATGCAACGCTACGATCAACTTATTTGAGCCTGTTCTTGGATTGTTCAATGGTGTTGAGGCGGCGAATGGAGGTGCCCCTGCAGATGATTGTACCCAAGCTTCACTGCAAATAGATTATGTCTGATGGCTCTGGTTAAAGTGTCGCGTGAAGTGGAAGTGGCATGAGAGGTTGTTCGGGAGCATAGAGTGGGGTATGTGCAAAGCGGGATAATGATTTTCTTCGATGCCCTTTATTTGTTTCTATTTGTGTGTCCAAATGCTCTAATATATAAATTTCATAAAAGTGCCTCTCAATTGCTGCGGTAGTCTGTCATCGAACTGCCTCTCTGAAAATGGGTTTCCTCCCGTCCAGCCCCCTTTAATCTTGCCAGATGGTTACACTTTGATGGTAATGAGGTAGGACATAGGAAATTTTTTTTTGATATAGAGCTGTGCAAGTCATCCCATCGCTCTTTATCTAAAGTTCCAAACGGGGAAGTTGACGAGGTTTGTTGCATTTCGCACTATCGCAGTCCTTGCCTCAGACCCACACAGGCAGAATGACAATCTTCCGGGTTTTCTGAAGTCTGCTCCTAACTACCTAAGCACTCTTGGTTTGATATCTCCTTGAATCTTCAACCTTTCTTAGATGAGTATGCAGTTAAAGTTTTGTTGGAAGTGTATTCATTCTAAAAAAGTGGAGTAAGTACAAATCTCCCTGAATGTTACCGAAAGACGGTCGAATATGGATATTCTGCGGTGTCACTAGTGATAACGCTATATGACCTCGAAAATGTTCCAAAATAGCTGTAAGTCGGGCTTTTTTGCATATATATCTATGAAATGGAAGCGAAGGGGAAGGTAGACCATTGTCTCCAATCCCCGCTTGTAATTTCTTGGGCTGTCATATCTTGCCGCACTCAAGTCCAACGTTATTGTTTCATTGCCATATGCATTCTATGTTTTTGATGTTTTCTGTAGCTTGATAAGATATGCATTCGGTGGCAAACCCCACAAGCTGTTCATAGAGTTTCCTTTGGTGAAAGAACATAGCATATCTTTCACCAGTCTACTGAAGTGGTATTCATTGTTGCTAGAATAATCACCCTCAAAGAACAACGAGTGTTGTCAGAGCAATAGTATTGTTCAACAGCGAAGTATCTGTTCAGGGATGTTCTGTGACAGAAACAATTCCTAAACAGTATACCTTGAGATAATATACATAACTTCGGCGGAATCGCTCTCTTTAATTCCTTTTCACATACCTTTACAACATCAACAATCCAACCAAAATCACCAATCAAAACTTCATTATGTCAGCGTATTGGATCACCAATGAACAAATCGAGTTCCGACGAAACCTCCTCGCCAATGTCACCCACGAGCTCAGCATGGGCCATGGCCCTCATGGTACGGCTGAAGTGAACATTCTGAATGATCTCCCACAGCTCCGCCCAAACGAAATATACGAGTGGGTTCAGCCCGAATTACTGCCTGATTCTCACCCATTGAACATCGAAATATTTTCCGAAGCATGGGGCACTCGAAATCATCTTGAGTTTGCATTCGACGCAGAATTCTTTGGCATCTTCTGGAAATCCATTCGCTTACTTATGACTACTTGCTGTAGTTGTGAGCGCTGCAAAAGTTTTATCAAGGAGTATGAGGGGTATGAGGGGTATGAGGGGTTAGCAGATAGTGAGGACGAGGAAGAGGATGAGGAAAGCGACCCAGAGGACAGTGAGGATGATGTCTATGGAAGCGATCTAGTGGGAAGTGATGCTGAACACGAGGAAAGTGATACAGAGGAAAATGGAGACATTCATGACGAAATTATCTGGCTTACCCTCGAGGCAAGGCCTATGTAGGCTACCTAGGCAATGGTGGAAAGGGTTGGGCTTGAGCAGTCCCCAAGGCCCCCCTAGTTCTTGCACCACTTTCCTTTCTTCTGCTTTTGTCCTTCTTTGGCGTTGAACATTGTGTGTCCTTTTCTTTTAAATGAACAATGGAATATCTTCCCCCAAAGAACCAGTCTGATTATAATTGAGTGAATATGTGATCTACCCTTTCTACCCTATGTTGGCGAGACCCCGCCTCCGTCATGTTTCCCAGAACAGCTAAATTAACTCCGCTCATATTAATATATTCGAGAAGATTGTACAACCCGCCCGGGTGGATCCGAAATTTTAGACCCAGAAATCCCTTCCAATCTGCCCCACAATCATCCCGCTCCACGTGCTTTTCACGATGGCTGAAACAGGCATTGTATCAAAATCCTGAAATGATCTCGGATCTACCCCGGGATAAGAAAATTGTTTATTTGTTTCAAACAACGACCCAATGATCCTCGCTAATCCGCCGATAGCGGTATATGTTCGGTATGTATGATATTGGTATTGGTAAGTGATACGTGTGTTGGACCATGCCGTGCAATTTCAAATGAGGCTCCGTTTTCGTATCTAGGTACTAATCCCATTTGTTTCTTGAGGTATAAGAGCAAAGTGGGCTCCTCCCTTCAAACGCTCACTTCAGGTCACTTCTTCAAAATCATTACCCTCATTTATTCCTTTTCATCATGGTATCTTTCACAACCATCCTCTTCGCATTCTCAGCCGTAAGTGGCGCACTTGCAGCTCCAAGCTTCTTCGAAGACAGAAATGACACCGAGCATGTCGAGCGTGCTGCCATTACTAAAAGTCAGACTGGCACCAACAACGGATTTTACTATTCGTTTTGGACAGATGGTGGGGCTTCTGTCTCGTACAACAACGGCGCTGCGGGCGAGTACAGCGTCACCTGGGGCAATGGTGGGAATTTCGTAGCTGGGAAGGGATGGAACCCAGGAAGTGCTCGGTAAGAAACCCTAGGCTGAATGTTTTCATTTCGAGGAATAAAATAGACTGATTGTGTTCGTAAATGCAGAACGATAAACTACTCTGGAAAGTACGCCCCAAACGGAAATAGCTACCTATCCGTCTACGGCTGGTCAACTGACCCCTTGATCGAATACTACATCGTCGAGGATTTCGGAACCTACAACCCTTCAACTGGTGCTAGAAATAAGGGCTCGGTGACGAGTGATGGATCAACGTATGATATTTACGAGACTACACGGACGGATGCTCCATCCATTCTGGGGGTGTCTACGTTCCAGCAATACTGGTATGTGTGACTACCTCGGTTGATAATGGTGTAATATTGACTTGATCAGGTCTGTTCGCCGGACTAAGCGCACGAGCGGAACTGTTACTACGGCGAACCACTTCAAGGCTTGGGCCGGGTTGGGAATGAAGCTGGGGACGTTCAATTACCAGATTGTTGCTACTGAGGGGTACTTTAGCACGGGGTCTGCTGATATCACTGTGTCGTAAAGAGGTGGGGGAGACCTGTTGGATATGCGATAAAGGCTCATTTTCCATTCTTTGTTCATATTAGTGAGATTCAATTTCAAAGATTTGATAGATTTTATTCGTTGGCCGTAATCTCCATACAGTTTCTGAGTCCGCGTGGACCCTTCCGAGAAGAATGCCCCACAAGCTGTGAGACATTATTAGAAATGAACCCCACTCGGTCGCCCAAAAAGCTTGCATTATCACATGAAAAATGGCAACTCGACGTTCTAAGGCAATAGATGAAGCAATGTGACACAAAAATATCAATGCTACCACATCAAACCCCTACGTGCAATAATATAAGTTTTTGGCGACGGATATGTTCCAACGGCTACATCTAATGCATGTGATTTTGATCCGTGGCTGGCTTAAGCGAGCGAAAAGGGGGACTGAGGCGCGGGAACACTTCAAAATTTCTCAGCAATCAGGAATAAGATTTTTCCTGAAGGACTACATCATTCAAAGGAGGATCTCTTGGATGTGTATCTAAGTCACATTTTACAGTTGGGTCGCATGTTTTGGATATCTAGGAAAATACGCGCGGGGCTAGAGAACCAACACCCCTCGCACCAACTGGCCTACGCTTCCAACTCGGTAGCCTAGTATAAAAACATTCCTCACACTCGCAAGTGCCGTCAACGGAAAGCCTGATCTTTGGACCAGCTGGATTCAAGACTTCAAAGCAGCTGAAATGGATCATTCCGACATTCGATCAACTAATTCCGGCACCGCCTCTCCCACTTCAACCCGGTCACTTGATATGTTCTTCAGAGACCCCCTATTCAAGCTTATGAACTACGATGATCTAGAAGATCCAGAGATCTACCGTGTGGACGGCTACCACCCCGTTCATATTGGAGATTATCTTGGGATCGATACAAAGTACTGTACAAGCTCGGCAGCGGCGGGCAATCCACAGTATGGCTGTGTCGAGACCAGGAAAAACGGAGCTATGTAGCTTCGAAGGTTGTTATTGCGGGAGCGTCAGAAGATGACTGCATATAACTGCAATTGGCCCGGAAAACCTGGGATATGAACGAGCCCGGCGGCAGACAAATTGCCTTGCCAATTGACCATTTCTGGTTTACCGGCCCAAATGGGCGACATCTTTGCCTCGTGCTTCCTGTTTTGGGGCCTCGAGTCTCGGAAATATGGTACATTTATGAGGATCCTGGGACTCTCTCAAGGAATATTGCTCGGCAAATCGTGAGCGGGCTTCGTTTTCTTCATCGCAATCGTTTGTGTCATAGGGGTAAGATGACGCCCTTTTGATCTTTAGTCACGAGCTGACCTGGTGATAAGATCTTCGACCCGCAAATATTCTTCTGCGGATATCAGATCTTAACCATCTAAGTGAAGAGCAAATTGTGGAGGAATTTGGGGACACAGAGACGGACTTAGTTCTCACAGCATCGGAAAATAACCATGAATTACCTAATGCACCACAATACCTTGTCCGGCCCATAGATTCTAGAAGTATTCCTGCGATGTACTTGACAGGAGATGCGGGCATCATTGATTTCGGAGAATCATGTGGTTTCTCAGTACCACCTAAAGACTTAGGATTACCTGCAAATTACTGCGCACCAGAGATCTTATTCCACCAGCAACCCGAAGCTCAAAGCGACATCTGGGCTCTTGCTTGCACGCTCTTCGAAATACGCAGCGGGCAGCAGTTGCTCCAAGGTGTGTTCGCAGACGAAGATGATATTTTGATGCAGATGGTACAGCTGTTTGGAAAGTTCCCGGAGCCTTGGTGGTCCGCTTGGGAGAAGCGGGATTGCCGGTTTGATAAAGAAGGAATCGCGAGCACCTACTTGGATGATGGACGACCAACTACGCACTCCATCACACTGGAGGAGATCTTAGCAGAGGGGTTTCGCTACTACGCTCGCTATCCAGAAGGTGGTGACGCTGGTGAGAGGAAAGAGATTCTTATTCCAGAGGAAGAAATTGGTATTTTTGCAAATCTTCTGTACCAAATGTTCTCGTATGACCCCAAGAAGCGACTTACAGCTGCCGAGGTAGCAAACCACCCATGGTTTGCGAGACAATGAATAGAGCACTCCAAAACTCAGTTCAAACCTTCCCCCTGCCGCTGTCATGATGTTTCTTCAATCTGAGCAAAGTAGAAGTGATCAAATTTGGAATAAGTGAAAGGTCCTCACCCGTATATGAGCCTCGAGCAAACTTACTTCCGCGTACAGGGAGGCAGGCTCAAACATTGCTGATTGACGCCGTTCGGAAACATCCCTCTTTCCTCACACGCCTCAGATCGCTGGTTTCCGTCCTCGACTCCATAGTACCTTTCCATTTCAAAGTGCTGAGGCGTGTGGCATCAATCCTGACTTCCCCAAACGTCTATCACGACTTCTCCATCTAATTTGTTGGGGTTCCTAGTAGCGGTCGTGACTTCCCCCCTCAAAGTGTTGAGATGCCTCGCGACAACATCACTTCCCATTCATCAAGAATATGCTCCCTGTAACGCACCCAGAACACCTTCTCACGTCCAGTTGACACTTGCCACGCCTCTAAAATTTATTGCGTAAGATTACTGCACCTGCATCGAAGAGATGCTCATCTTACGTGGACTGCTCCTTCTCACACTCGATCCATTCCGAATCGATTCGGATGTCCTCATTCTCGTGATGTGTACCTTGATCCCACTCTTCTCCCCTCAAGGTATCATCCCTACCTGCTGAATAGGTGTCATGGTGCGGCAAAAATCTCAAATTTGTTCTTCTGCTATTTCTCTGGGCACGGGGCTCCTTTTCAACTCTTGCTCCTCCTGCTCGCCCGTACGCTGACCCAAAATTGTGCCCCAGCATCTCGATTACTTGACAGAATGAGAAATTGCGCTGCATGCTGTCTCCTTCCTCAAATGCGGCGTTCCCATTTGAGGTTTGCCGGGTCGCGTTGTTCCGTTCGAGCTTTGCGCCTTCCCGACTTCGTGATTCTCGGCTACAGTCTCCCCCTTTCCCACCTCGTCCCTTTTTCATGACCAACGACTCTTCGTTGCTACCGACGTAAGTGATCACTCCTCTTGGTCTGTGATTCATCTACTAATTCTTCACAGACAAACGGTTTCATAGTACCGAAGGCTTTGGTCTAAAGGAATCCCAATTGAGGAGCTAACATTTGATGACTCTCTTTTGGGCTCTTTCTGCAGATTTCAACCCGTGACTGCCTGGGCCTCTTTGCTGCTCGCGACGCTTCGCTGCAGTCTCTCCTCTTTAGATGATGCACTCGTTTGCAATACCTTCTGCTCGATCTTCTTTCCTCGGTTCTCGTGCTCGACGTTGATGGCTTGTCATTGGATGGCTGCGGCGAGTGTGTACGGTGAGTCTCTCTACAATCTACTATTTCTCTCTGTTGACCGTGGGCGAGCACCAAGCTGTTTCGTGCAAACTAATTGTCATCTTCCATCGTATTTGGCAATGTCCATCCAGTGCGTGGCCCAGGTCCCCCGAAGAGACGAGCTTCGTCTAGATCACCTCTGCCAGATGTCCTTGGAAAAGACTTTGCTTGTAGCCACAAAAGCAAATTGCGGCACTGGCCAAAGTTGTGGCTGTTATCCCTTCAGTCCACTGGGACGGGTGAAGTTACCGGGTGGATTGGTTCTCTTTTGGGAGTAGACTGTTCAAGTTGAAATGCCAGGCCGACCTTTGCCTCTGGCGACTGAAGCTTTAAATTCCTCAAAGTTACTCTCAACAAGGACAGGCCACTATGCCCTTATTGGTATACCCATATTCTGTTCAATACCCTGCGCCTTGTAAATGCTCAAGTCCTTCCAAACGCCTTTTTTTGCCTCCACATACGCCAAATATTTGCAATCACTTTTCCGAAGCCAGAACCATCTTCTCTCGCTCACCCCTTCGCTTCCTGAACTGTTTCTTGGTATGTTTCCGCTCGTTCTCCTCTCTTCTCTTAATGGCCTTGAGTTCTTCGCCCTTAATCTCGCCAGCCTTCTTCACAACCTTCGGAATATGTCTGTGGCGTTTGATTCTTCGGATTTCAGGCATGTGGGCGTATCGTTCCGAGAGGGCTTCGTTATATTCTAGAGCTTGCCTCTGTTTTGCGCTTTTGATTCCTTCCCGCTTCGAGGCATTTGCGCGCCAAAGTCTAATATTTCCATCATCAGAGCCGGAAAGCACAAATCGCGAGTCCTATTTGGCAAAGTGTCAGAATCAATTTTACTTTCCTTCAATTATGCGAGAGTAGATTGGTATTTGGGGGGCAGATACGTGTCTCAGTTTTCTTCAAGACATTTTGAGTACGAGAGGTAGTACTTACAGGTGTCCATTGGCAGGAGAAGACTCGTTGCATCCTCTTCGTGTGGTATATATCTCGGCTGTGGCCCTTACTTCTGTTCCATAAACGGATGGTCTTGTCGTAAGATGCAGAGCACAGTTCTTCTCCAGTTGGCGAGAATTCAACGTCCATGACTGCTGCGACATGATCCTTCAGGATGTTGAGTGCTCTGTTCATTTTCCGCATATCAAAAACTATGAATGTTAGATGCCTGCATTTAAGTGGAAATGAAAAAGTGCGTACTATAAATATTGTGATCCTAGAAATAAAGTTAGTACAACTTATTAATGGTGACTTAGGGTAAGGTGAGAATATAAAAAAGACAAAATGAGAGTAGCGGTATGTCTCATTTCTAGGCGGCAAGGTGTTTCTTCGAACAATTGGTTGATACTTACTTCATTTGCCACCGCAAAATTCATAGCCTCCATCGGATTCCAAGAAATTTTGTTGCTCGCGAAATTGAGAATTGTCTTCGACAAGGGCGTGGATGTCCTCAAATCATATAAAACAATATTTCTATCTGTTGCTGTCGAGGCCAGAATCGAGCTTTCGACTGGGGAAAAGGCTACGGACGTAATTGTGTCGGTTGAGGTCGGCCACTTTAAAACTTCCGGAGGAGCGGTTGTTCGCTCGAGATTATAGATCGAGATAACACTCCCTGACGCAGCAAACGAATTCTGTGATCGATGCATTGACAGACCTGTAAACGCATTTGTCCCAAGCCATGTTGCTGTCGGCGCCGCTCCAGAGGGTGTATTGTAGGGTTCGAAGAGTTTGACGGTGCGATCGCTTCCGCAACTCAAGAGTTTCTTGTCGTGTGTCCAGGCGAGGGACTTTACTATATTCTCATGTGCGGTTGTCGTCCAAGTTTGCTCTCGCGATGTTAAATCCCATACCTTCACAACCCCATCTCCACTTCCTGATGCGAATCGTTCGAGAGAATTTGGGTCTTTCGCCATTGAGTATACTCCATCTACATGCCCCTATGAACAGATAAGTATAATGCATGTAGAGAATTTGCAAGAATTGAGAAGCTTTCGAGAAGATCTTGGCTCCAGAGATCCTCAGGACAAGGGTAGAATTTGACATACCTTTCCCATCTGGGCAACAAAAGGCGCGGCAAACATTCTCTCCATTTTTGTCGCCTGCAATGCGCGGGTATATTCTCTGGCTTTGGCAAAAGGATGGAGCGCTGGATCTAAATTTCTCTGCATGCGGGCGACATCAGAGCCAGGAGCCTGCGCCGCAGCGACCGGGCGAGAGATTGTTTTAATTTTCTAGAGATATGTGGTCAATAAAGTTCGATGAAAAATATCAAAATCGCATACCATGTTGGGTTCAAGAAGTCGTGGGCATTTCGAACTGATAATTGTGTTTCCCCGCGAAAAAGTGAAGGGACGTCAAAAAGAAATGCGCGGCTGGAACTTTTGTGCAGGGGTCCCAATTTAGCGCGGCCGACCCATGCTCCAGGCGAACAGCTCCAACGCAAGCCTTCCCTCTGCCTTCACCTTTGTAAACACACGACTGACACTGAGCAATTCTCTGTCAACCACCACAACACGATTTCAACATGGCGCCAGCAGATTCAGCTAGGATAGCGGAGGCCAAGAAGCTGGCGAAGACAGATCCCAAAAAGGCAGAGGCGCAATACAAGGACATCATCTCCAAACCTCCTTCAGTCACCTCCGACGCTGCGGTACGGGAATATGAGACAGCGCTGGTCAGTCTGGGGGAGTTATATCGGGATGGGAAGTGAGAGTTCAGTCTGCGAGGCTCGATGGGTTGATACTGATGTTATACAGGAGAGCGAATGATTTGGTAGACCTGATTACAACGAGCAGGACAGTGTTGTCTTCCTTTGCAAAAGCAAAGACAGCAAAGCTGGGTATGTTGAAATCAACCGAAAACTCTCATCAGAGAATGATCATCCAAAGCTCGAATGCTAATGCTCTATTTCCACAGTCCGACAGCTCCTTGATCTCTTCAACGCCATCCCCGATACCACCGATATCCAAATCTCCGTCACCAAATCCTGTATTGAATGGGCCACCTCCGAACGACGAGGCTTTCTCCGTCAGAACCTCGAGACCCGTCTCGTGGCTCTTTATATGGTCAAAGCCTCCTACTATGATGCCCTTACCCTCATCAATAGCTTGCTCAAGGAGCTCAAGCGTTTAGACGATAAGCTTGTTCTTGTCGAAGTTCAACTCCTCGAATCGCGCGTCTACCACGCCCTAGGCAACGTTCCCAAGGGCCGTGCAGCACTCACGTCTGCTCGTACATCCGCCGCCTCAGTCTATACCCCCCCTCTTCTGCAAGCCGGTCTAGACATGCAATCAGGGAAGCTACACGCGGAAGACAAAGACTTCAACACAGCATTCTCCTACTTTATCGAAGCACTGGATGGATACCACAGCCAAGATGAGCCTGCGAAAGCCACAGCCGCTCTGCAATACATGTTGCTTTGCAAAATCATGCTCAACCTGGCAGACGACGTAAACCAGCTCATGACATCCAAGCAAGCCCTCAAATACGCTGGCAAGAATCTCGAAGCCATGAAAGCCGTAGCACGCGCACACTCTAACCGCTCTCTCGAAGAGTATGAGAAAGCTTTGGGCGATTACCGCCACGAACTCGGCTCCGACCCATTTATCCGCAACCACCTACGCCGCCTCTACGATGCCATGTTGGAACAGAATCTCATCAAAGTCATCGAGCCCTTCTCGCGGGTCGAAATCGAGCACATTGCAAAGATGGTCGGACTAGACACGCAGCAGGTGGAGCGCAAGCTCAGCCAGATGATTCTGGATAAGGTTATCATTGGGGTATTGGATCAGGGGGCTGGATGTCTGATTATTTTCGATGAGACGGAGAGGGATGAGGGCTATGATGCTGCGTTGGCGACGATTGAGAAGCTGAGTAGTGTGGTGGATGTGCTTTATACCAATCAGGCGTCTATGCTGGAATAGATATTTGCACGCGCTGGCTTGGCTTGGGAGGATTAGATGAATGGCTTGTATCATAGAGGCGCTTAATGCGGTGAAAATGAGATATTATGGCAACACATCATTTTTGCAACGGTTAGAAAATGCTCTCGTTTGCTCTCAGCTGTAGAGGTTGCGTGTTCCCCTTCTAACTTCACTAGAGCATGGCGAAGTTGAACGCTGCGGTTATGGGACATAAATTCATTGTACTCTATCAACAAAAGGAATCCATGCAACGCCACGTCCGGCTAACTCTAACTGATATCTACAATTTCATATCCAACTCCAATATAATCCAATCCACGGCACACTCCCAAGCAAAATCTCTTCTAACCAAACAGCTTCTCCCCACCCCTAACACTGCCCCTCAAACTCCCAACCTTCTCCCCTCTCTCCCTCCGCTTAACCTCCCCAATCAACAACGCAAAAACCCTCATCGCAACAGCCTTCTCCTCCCACCCGGCCACAACCCCCCGAAACTCATCCACAGCCTCTAAATGCCACTGTTCCATCACCATACTATCGCCCTGCGCATCATGCACCTTCCTACCTAACAATCTGCTAATAACCCTAGTAGAGTTGCGTCTCTTGTTCGCTCCTAGGAGCTCTTGGTTCTCGGGCTTCCAGGATTGCACGATGCGGTCGAGGACTAGCCAGTGTTCGCGCGACCAGGTTGTACTTGAGAGTGGCTGGGGTGGGGAGGAGGGCATGGGGGAGGAAGAGACGAATGTTACTGCTTTGCTTGGGCTTTGGCTTGAGCCGAAACCGTAATCGGCGGAGGATGGCTTGAGGGGCGAGCGGAGGCAAGATTTTGTGGGCGAGGTTAGGGAGGGTTCCGTGACGGAGGTGGAGGTTGAAATCGATGTGAGACGGACCGTTTCGGTCCATTTCAGGGTGCGGTTGATAGTTGTTTGGGCGTGGTTCTCTTTGTCGGCGTTGGAGGTCAGAGAGGAGGTTGAGTCGTTGAAGTGTTCTGGGGGGGAGGGTTGAGATGGAGTCTGGTGCCGGGGCTGGATATTACCCCTGTTTGGAGAGGAAGGCGCAAGGGGCTGTGCGGCTGATGATGAGGATTGTGGGCGTGAGGTAGATATGGGACCATTTGAGAGCGTGCCGAAGAGCCCAAAGGTTGGCTGTTTTACAGGTGACGATGCTTGGCTGCGAGGTCTTGGTGTAAAGCCTTGCTTCTCTGCGATGGGAGCGAAGGGCTTTTTGTCTCTTGAGCTGTTCGAGATCAAATCTGGACTTGGTTGCTTGCTCGTCTGTCTTGATTGAGATTGATCTGAGCTTGTTTCTAATCGAGAAGAGACGTTTCGCGAGCTCGTTGACAGTGTCGGAAGTTTCTTGGGCGGAGAAGCTGAGAGGAGAGCTGAAAGATCTAGATCGCCGCTTTCTTTCGGGCGAGGTTGAAAGTTTGACTTTTGTGGGATCTGCCAGCCCGAGAGGTCTGCATCTTCTGTATCGTCGCTCAATGGATGAGCTGTCTCCATGTGTCTGACCGTCACGGGCTTGGAGGTAGTGATGTTTGAGAATCCCTTGCTTGGTCCGATACTAGAGCGCATTCTAGGCGATGATAGTTGTGATAGTTCATCGCTATAGACTAGGCGTTTGCTGTTCTTTCTCCACGGACTGGGTATTTTGCTCCGTCTGGGTTTCTCCAGGGTTTCCTTTGGTGCGTCTTGACGTTCGTATCCCACAGGCGAGGAAGACATTGTTTCTATCAATAAGTCGAAATCCTCATCGTCGTCCTTTCTGCCAGTATTGGTATTTTCTTCGTCAGACTCGATCACGATAACTTTGCTGGCGCTCGCAGATTCGATTTCTTTACTCACAGCAGCTCTCCTAGCTGCATCTTGTTGATCCCAAGTAAAATTTGACTGCCTTGTGTTTGTCTCTGAACTTGATCTTCTGGTATTCTCGGATGGATTGGCAATATTACTTGCAGAGAAGGCGCTACCACTTAGAGGAATCTCCTCCTCTGCTTGCCAGCTCATAGCATCATCGCTCCGAACAGAATTAGCTTCTGATCTGATAGTTGATAGTCGTGAATCAGAGGCGCCTTGTTGTTTATGACTGGGTAATTCCAGGCTATATCGCTGTCTTTCATCAGAGGAACTTGAATGCTGACTAGTTGCGTAACTATTGTGACTAAAGGGGTCTTCCTGGGCGACTGGGCGACTCCGGTTGGTTCTCTCAGACGAAAGAGCTGCAAAATTCCCGTTGGGACCAAGATGTGCAAGAGAACCTGTATGTTGCGATGATGATGATGATGTTGTAGGTTGGACTTCTCGTGCCACGCTTGATGACTTTCTGTCAGAGATAGGGCTCTTGAACGGACTGCCTAAACTTTGAGATCGACTCCTTGGAGATGAGGGTACCGCGATATCTTGGAGAACACGTCCGGCACGGGCAATTGGAGACAGCGGAGGTCTTTGGGCCTGCTGCGAGCCCTGACTTTGATTGATTTGTTCTCGCTGTTGGTGGATGGGAGGCGGCAAAGACGGTGATGAAAATACGATCGATGGAGTCTCCGCTACATCGGGGTGTAGCTGGCGATGGTTACGCAGGTGAGCCGTATAAGTATATCTCCTAGGTGCCACAGATGGAGGTGAAGATGGCATATGCGAATGGATCAAGGACGAGTTGACCGATTTCTCCCCTGCATTACGTTCAGATGACCGCGATGCTGCTTCGGCATTCGATCGAGAAACCTCTACTTTAGAGGATTCTGCGGGTGGAGATGGGGTCTCTTCAGGGGTCAAAAGACGAGGGCTCAGAGATCTTGTTGGGTGCGACATGTCCAGCTTCAGGCCAGGCACCTTCAGCGCATCTGATTTTGGGATTGGCTGTGATCCGGTGGATTTCAACACTGCATGTGGTTTTGGTGCGGGAGTAGCAGCCTCTAGAATTTCTTCTGGGATCGCCGAGAAAGAATCGTCGTAGGCTTGTTGATTCTGTAATTTTTGCGCAGAGAGTGTCGCATTTGGTGGGGTTGCTGATTCGAGCGCCTCAGGCGCTATGCTCGGGAATGAATCTTCCACTCTTGAATTTTTGTTTGAGACAGACTTCAAAACTTGTGATTTTCCGGCCGGTGTTGCGGCCTTCAGAATCTCAGGAGGCATACTTGAGAAGGTGTCGTCCAGTCGAGAGTTTTGGACAGATAGAAGTTGCGAGTTTGGGGCCTTTCGCCCTGGAGTAGCTGCTTCCAAAACCTCTTCTGGGATTTCTGAAAACGAATCGTCATAACCCGCTTCTTGAACGGAAAGAAGATTTTTGTTTTTCATGATCCTGGCGGATTCAGCTTCCTCGTTCTGATTTGGAGGGCTACTCAGATGTTCGCGAAGTGAAGGAACCGAATCGACAGAAATCATACTGAATCCTTCGCTTTCTATGATTGTGTCGAATTCCCTCATATCGCCAACATTATCTCGCTCTTCCTCTTCATCGTCATATTGCTGCTCTTCGTCTTCATCCATGTTAGATGGTGGTACGGGAACCATTGCCACGCTTTCATCATCTTGTTGAGCCAATTGAAATTCCTCGTGAGAAGAATACTGCTGTAGTGGGCTCGACGGCCGTGGAGCTTCCACTATCCTCGGACTTGACCAGCCAGTCCTGCGTGGCGTTTCATTGCCCGGATTGAATCTTGCAATGACTATATCGGGTTGTGCATCTTCAATGGTAGTCGTTGACCGGATGGTGGAATAAGGAGAGGCGGTATACGCCTCGTTCGCGTCAGTTGGTTGTAAAGCTCCGCTCATTTCAGCAGCTTCCCCTGCTTCTTTGTCTAGACTATCATCATTTCTAATGTCCTCCAATACCGCAACATCTTCTGGCAATAGAGTCTTTCGTCTGCCTCGTCCTTTCTTGCTTGCGGTACTCGATGCCCCTCTATCTGATGAAGCAGGCTTGGAAGCTGGAGTCGATTTCCGGGCCGTTGTCTTTCTCGATCTGGACCTCGACCCTCCTTTTCCCCTCCCGATTTCTACGCCTGCGCCAATCTGAAAGCTGGGATCTTCTCCGTTCTCCTCCACTTCCGACCCGTTGATAGACTTCCTCCTGGTATTTGGTTTCCGTGTCGGGGTAGCGCCGCGTCCGCGCTTCTTCGCGGGAGGTGTCCCAAGGGACTTTCTCGGACGCCCTCTGGCTTTCTTTGGAGTTGCGATGTGCTGTACCTCATCTTCGGAATCTGAGAGTCCCTTTACGGGCACGGTAGTTGTTGTTGTCGTCGTTCTCTGGCGTCGTCGATTCTTTGGCGCACGAGATTTTGAGGGCGAGTTCTCTCTGCTTTCGATGTAATGTGCATATGTATTTTCGATATCCGATTCGCCTGCCTCTACAGTAACTCGAATTTTCTGCGGTGAGATCTGGTCTCCCACATCCAGTTCGAAGGTCTGCTTCTTGGGGGAGCTTCCTTGGGAAGGAAGAGAGCTTCTGGCCCTTGAACTGCGTCGCGTCTTCGGGGGCGCTTGAAATGTGAGGGAGTCGTTAAGAGGATCCGGCGAGGAAAACATCGCGTCGGCCATGGTGTTTGTTGTGCCAGGAATATGGATGCGACAGTTAGGTACGTATGTGACCGGGTACTTTCATAAACCGTAAAGACATGCACGCCCCCATTTGTTATGACTGCATTTTCATAAATATGGTGGTGAATCAGTTTCTATTGTCACGTCGGGAAAGTTGTTTACTTCTCGCCCGAAGGAGACTAGACTCGATTTACGAGCGCTTACAAAGTTTAGCAATGTTTTAAAAACACGCCCCACATCTGATAGCCGCTGCCAAAACCGGGGTTTTGCCACCGAACGGACCAGGTTCGGCAAGCTGACAAATGCCAGACCATGGCGGGATTCGATTTCTTTCAAACCCCTCCTTTTCTTTCCCTTGCACCCGGCCCAAAATGATGTGATTCGGGAATAATAAACCAACGCTGCTAAAGACCTTTCGTCTCTGCCAACTCTGCCAATCCGCTGTTGCGCCCTTTAGGCTTGGTCCCCTCGGTACTTATCGTCAGCATGCATTATTAAAGTCTTCATGACGTTTTTGCTTGGAAATGCCTACAAGAAAATACTAATCAGGGACTACCTATATATTGCTATCTGCCCCTCCTACAGCTAATCTTTACTCAATCATTCTATACACAGTCCTCTCCTCAATCAACAGAACAGTCTACTATCATCGACACCCTTAAGAGCAACATCGAAATCCGCTAGTCTCCACGAATAATACAAATAAGAGCGCAGCATAACAAAATGGCCACGGCAGCACCATTCCAGCCTACAGCGGCACACAACCTCTCCCAATCTGCGAGAGCAGAAGCAGGTTACCAAGCAAACGGCGCATCTACTCCATTCATTCCCAGCGGCGACACAACTGTAACACTCAACTACTTCCGTCCGCCCGAGGATGGCTCCGTTCCGTTCAACTTTGTCGAAGAGCCTCCAAAAGGCTTACCTCAACGAAATTTCGGCGACTTCGACATCAAAGTCCCAATCGTCGATATTAGAGGCAAGGAGTCACAGTATACTTTGGACAAAGATGCGTTCCAGGTCGTTTCCAACGTTCCAGAGTCGGCAGAGCGAGAATTCGTGGACGATGAATCTATCAAGAAGAACTATTATCCAGAAGTCGAGAAACTGATTTTGGACCATGTTCCGGGCAGCAACAAGGTTTTCCTGTTCGACCACACAATCCGTCGATCAGTGCCCGGTGCTCCTCGCGCTCCTGTGACAAGAGTGCACATCGACCAGACCCAGAAATCCACCATTTGGAGAGTACACCTGCATTGTCCTGAGGAAGCTGAGAAGCTCCTCCAGGGTCGATACCGTATTATCAACATCTGGCGTCCTCTAAACGGCCCAGTTCAAGCGAACCCTCTTGGATTCGCTAGTTCTTCGACTTTGAAGGATGAGGATCTGATTCCTATCGAGCACAGATATCCACACCGGACTGGCGAGACGGCGGGTATCAGGTACAACGATAGCCAGCAATGGCATTATTTTTCTGGCATGAAGAATGACGAGAGACTCTTCTTGGAGTGTTTTGACAGCGAAGCAACGAAACCTGGATCGAAGGTTCTCGGTGGCAGGGTTCCCCACACTGCCTTCCAGGATCCAAGAACACCAGAGAACGCCGTTGGCAGAGAGAGTATCGAAGTGAGAGCTTTGGTGTTCGGTCCATAATTTGCATTTGGGTAAAGGGGGGCATGTCTAATTATGGAGTATGATTTACGATAAAGCGATAGCATATGATTTAATTGTTCAAAATTGCATACTTTCACTCATTTCATTTCGCCCGAAATTTCCTACTTTATAAGTGACTTCGTTTGGTGAAGCTGGGGCCAATACCAAATTTATCAGCACCCCATTCCGTTGAATTTTCATTCCCTGGCTCTATTATGCGTTCCTATCAATGGTGCTGGCCAACTACAAGCGCTAATGGTCAAAAACTTCCTCTTCGCTCTTCGAGTACGAATTTTACAAGGGGTCTTGAGAATGGCCGAACCGAGATGCATCTTCTTCAGCAGAAAAGTCTCGGGCATTTCTTTATACTTCCATTACCCAAGCAGGAAACTAGAACGTCCATCTCTGAAAGGATGCCTTCCACTTTTCATTCCCTCTGTGGTTGCCACAAACTTCAAGGGAGTTGAAAAGGAACAGTTGACCAGAAGGTTCACCTTGCTGCAACCTTCCAGTCTTGGGCTCCAATTCACACCGGAAAAATGCACCACGTTCCATAGCAATCAGGTCTGCTTCCCGAATTTTCGTTGCAGGAAACCTGGCTGCTGAATTTTTACCCGGACTGAATTTCCAAAGCTAGATATACATGACGGAAACTATGACTTCATCCCGTCACTTTTCCACATTTAGACTCGAACGCTTTTGTTGCACATCTACGGCAGACGTCTCACCGCATCATCCTCATGATCTCCCTTCTGGCGTAGTAATCTAGTCCTAGCTACTCTTTGGTGCCCGCTGATTAGAGAGTTCTTAAGATTTTGTTGCATTTCTCTGAAACGTCACCGTGTTGCAATGGCTTGGAGCGCTATACGGTGAGCAGCACTCAGGTTTTTTTTGTTGCATTGCAGAATCTCATACCCAGTCGTTTACGTATGGTAAAGCTTCGATTATGCCTCGTCATGCTTGTTTCCAAGTAATGAATTTTGACCCTGGCGTAGTAGCCGTTAGCTCCCACTATTAGTAGAGAGTTCTCAGACTTTTGTTGCATATCGCACAGCAGGTCTCACGAGAAGAACCTAATTTTCTGATATCATTTCGTTTGTCTGTCACGTCGTAAATTTTCTTCCGTGAAGGATTTTTGGTCCTAAACAAGTTCTACTACTGCATTAGGAATTCTGAAGTTTTGTTGCACGTCCCAGAAAAGCTCTCACAAAACGTTAACGAATTTTTTGGACATGCAGTATGGCATTCTATTGTGTCATACGTGCTCTTCTGTGGTGAAGTCTGGGTCCTCAAGTGGGGTTCACTACTGGATTAGGACTTCTCGAGTCTTGTTGCATGTCGCGCAAATATCAAGTATTTATCTCATGAAAGAGAAAGTTTTTGGTGGATATGGTCATTGATACTGTATTATGTCATACGTGTTCTTCTACGGGTCCCAATTAGTAGCCTTTGTCTAAAGTTCCAAACAGGGAAGTTCTCGAGGTTTGTTGCCTTTCGCAGTCCTTGCCTCAGACCCGCACGGGCAGAAGGACAGCAGCTATGTCGTCAAGTAGTAAATTTCGCACTCTCTGATTCCAAATACAGGTCAGACTCGTTTCCCCTGAAAGTAGTTACTAGATGATAATGTAACTGGAGTAATTTCGCATATCTAAACTGTCAAGTAAAAGAGGTGGGAGGGGTAAAACATATCACCGGCTCAATCCCCAGTCTCAAATACTCTTGGTCTGTTTGTGTACTCGTGAAATGTGGGCCACTGGTCATGTCCCGCCGCTGCCTGTTTTGACTTCATGGCAGTTCCACTTTCCGAGGTAATATTTTGTCTCTGGCCTAGCTAGACGGGCATTGGACCGTCTACAAGGTGTTCATGTATTTACAAGTGTTGTTAGGATTCTTAGGGATTGTTTCATTCAGTCAAGGATATGCTTTGTTCTTTGGCAGTATATGGAAAGGCCTCGGTTGTTCTGAAAGACTCATTGTTCTTTGAGAGAGATCATTCCAGCAACAATGTTATTGTTCAACAACGAAATGCTTGTTTGGGAAGTCTCCTACCGTAAAAATCCTTGAACAATACATTTTGAAATTATATATATAACTCGGCCGAATCGATCTCGTCAATTTTTTCCACGCACAGTCACCAACACCAATCACACCTACAATATCAACTTCAATAATCCAACCAAAATCACCCACCAAAACTTCATCATGGCAACCCACTGGATCACCAACGAGGAAATCGAGTTCCGACAGGAACTTCTTCGCCTGATCAATATCGAGCTCGGTATGGGACACGACCTCAAGGTCGATGCGGAAATTTTGGATATACTCCCAACGCTTAGTCCAGATGGAATCCACGAGTGGGTCGACAAGTCCTTGCTTCCTCCTTCGCACCCACTGGTCGCCGGAGTTCCAGCCGGTGACGCTGTCTTAGAAGCATTAAGAAGCCCAAAGCGCAGCGCCATGTTTCCCTTGGATGAAGAATTCTTTGATATCTTCTGGAAATCCGTTTGCTTGAAAATGTGCCGATACTGCGGATGCAATCGTTGCGGAGCTTTGGCAAAGGCAAACAATGAGGAATCAACTGAGGATCTTGCTTCTGAAACTTCCAGCATCACAGAACTCGAATCTAAGCCACTCGACGAAGGAATTGCATTGGGATTTCAAATCACAAGCACGACGTCTAAGGAGAACTAGAGCCTAAGTCTCATGGAGAAGGTTACTAACAGGAGGTGAGCTAGATTGAGATTTTTCCTTCTTCGCCTTTTGTCTTTGGCGTTGAACAGTGTGTATCTTCTTATTTTCTTTACACAAAAATGGAACAATTATACCAAAACAACTTACTCGATTGCAACTAAGTGACTGTGAACCATTCTCGCTCCAACAATTTGGCGACCCTACCCCCTGTTCTCGCTAAGCACCTATACTTTAATCCATGAACTTGAGCTTCGACTGTTCCCACCTCCACAATCTTGAGCTAGCCGTTACTACCGGTGTTATACTAATCCAAGATGAAGTTTTTACGTAATTAGGTGCCCTAGTACAACTGAGTTGAGCCCTCGCCTTACCAGAAGAGAAGATGCGTACCCATTCGTCACGTGAATCTTGCTTCACTTCTAGCTGGTACTATTTCGAGTACTCCATTCCTCGCACCGAAAACTGTTACTTCCATACGAAGTCATCCAAATGATGCACAAATATATATATAATGTACACTCTACCAGGCAGTTCCAGCAAATGTCTGCATGGATTGTTACCCCGCCAACCGCTTAAGGTTGGTTTACTATGGCGTGCGCCGCAAACCTCATGTTTCGACCTTTCAATTTTCAGCCATCGTCCTCCAGTATCCACATCTTGAAGTTTTACAATGACAAATGGGATGTTTGAAGCACGCTTCGCTTCTTTATCTGTTGATGATAAAAATGATCCTTCAGGGGGAAATAAACCTTATCCCAAGGCCAAAGTAAATTACCCAAACCCGCCGTCAAAGCTATTTCTAATACCCTACCCAGAATGTGCCACCCACTTCTACACAATCCCCACATAACTCCCAGCGATCAAATCATCTTCTAAAAATAGCACTAGAGCATAGAGGCAACTCCTTCAGCATCGACCAAAACCCAAAGCTTGAAAAACCAGCTCCCCAGAAACAATTCCACCTCGGTATGTTCGAAATCGGTCGGCCCCTAGGAAAAGGAAAATTCGGCCGGGTCTATCTAGCCCGAGAACGCGCAAGTGGCTTCGTCTGTGCCTTAAAAGTGCTCTACAAATCCGAGATCAAAAAGAGTCACTGCGAAAAACAGGTCCAGCGAGAAATCGAAATCCAAAGCAACCTCCGTCATCCCAATGTTGTCAGGCTGTATGGTCATTTCCATGATTCCAAGAGAATCTTCTTGATTTTGGAGTTTGTGGGGAAGGGAGAGCTGTATAAGCATTTACAGCGTGAGCAGAGGTTTCCGGAGTGGAAGGCTGCGGGATATATTGCGCAGATGGCGGAAGCGTTGAAGTATTGTCACGGGAAGCATGTGATGCATCGGGATATTAAGCCGGAGAATATTCTGGTTGGGATTCATGGCGAGCTTAAGATTTCGGATTTCGGGTGGAGTGTGCATGCACCGGGGAATAGAAGGAGGACTATGTGCGGGACCTTGGACTATCTACCACCTGAGATTGTCAAGGAGCAGTGGTATAGCAATAAGGTTGACTTGTGGAGTTTGGGTATCCTGATGTATGAGTTCTTGGTCGGGGTGGCGCCATTTGAGGATTCTATGGTTCTTACGCAGAGGAGGATTGTGAGAGCCGAGTATACGGTACCGAAATTCGTCTCGCCGGAAGCCAAGGACTTGATCTCGAAGGTTAGTCAACTCCCTACTTACACTGAGGGTCGATCTGACAATTATAGCTTCTTGTTGTTGATTCTGAGAAACGGATCTCACTTGAGCAGGTTCAAGCGCATCCTTGGATTGTCAAATATTGCGTCGAAGGAAAACGCGCTACCATGAGAAAGTCATACTCGACCAGCGGCAAACAGTCATTTGACGAAGCGTGAGCAAAGAAACTTGCACCAAGACAAGATATCATCTGCAAAGAGCCGACTAGATGCAACACCGACAACTCTGGTGGTGGCTTGACATGCATCAATGAGGGATGACGCTTGGGGGAGCATAACGTATCAACATGTATTGCTATCAGGAGTTCGAAGATGTCCCTCCACCCCATCTCTTTTATCTTCGAAAATCACGCATTCGATGAGAATGCCCTTCGCACACTGACGAAGCGCAAGCGAAAGTCGCCTCAATGGAACCAATTGGCCACTGAACGGCTGGACCCCTTCGACGGGGCACCATTGAAAACAGCCACTCTTGCTGGTGCTCCTAACAGCAAAGTCACATTTGACAACAAAAATCTGAACTGCAAAAGTTTCAGCCTCTTTCCAGAGACGGCTCACCGAGCCAGGGCTCTCACGGAGCACGGCGAACTTCTTGAGGGCCCGGTCCATTGCCAACGCCGATTATCTCAAAGCGGGTGACCCTTGGTAAATTCCTATTCTCCACCCCGAAACCAGGGGCGAGCAGAGATTTTCTACCCGACAAGGGATTTGGCGGCCTTTGAAGACTCGGAGAGACTCCTCACATGCAACGCTGAGCTTAGATGTGATTTTCCAAATCTGGAAGGAGTAGACTGGGCAAATTTCAGGAAGTATATAAGCAATTGAACAATAATTTTGAAGTCAAGCAAGATAGTTGCCAAGAGAAATCCTCGTCAATGTGGTGTGAGATGTGAACTTTGCCTACACCCAGACTTCTATCCTTCCGTTCCAAGGGGCTCTCAGCATTGAGCTTGAGCCTCATTACAATTCAAGAGTCTATCAGTACTTAATTTGAATCGGGATGACTGCTGGTGGTATCTGAAGGATTGACAGAAAAGATCTCATTGACAACAATAATTCTTCATGGAAATTCAGCAGAAATCTAGATTCATGTACCTGAGTGGACTTTTGTCTACTCTCAAGATCCACCAAGGGGGGCTTTTCAAGAAAATCAGGTTCGTCAATGTTCCACAGCAATATATATCAGCATCCATAAGGTTTTTCCCTGCGTGCTCCTACATAGAGAGAAGCTGACGCTTATGTAAAACAGGAATGGAATGAGAGAAAGGCCGAGGGGCTATCAATGACTAGATGTATGAGGGGAGGCATGGTGAGTCCGAAGATTATAATTGACTTTCTTTAAACCACCTATAAATCAAACCTCCCTGCTTGCCGCTTCATTCATAATCGAAATAGATCTCAGAAATTTCTTCCATTTGCGGCGTGGAAGTCAGAATCTTGCACACTCCTCTTTTTCATTTCCACTTCATGCTTCAAACAGCGCTTGATGAGAACGGGTGCTCAATATCTACATCTGGATATGCGTTGGTTTGAGTGAACGAATGCATTCAAGGTCTTATAGCTTGACAGCATATCCATACTTGATAGCAGAAAGCTTTCTGAAAAATACAGCGAATATTCACTGACTCAAGCACGCTTGAGGAGAAATGCGTCGAGAATCCTATGGGACATTCGTAGACGTGGTAGAATAGCAAAGCAAGGCCACAGCACAGTACCTCGTTGAAAGGACTGAAGTTCATATCCACATCGTCTGAAATTTGAGCTCACCCGTGCTCTTTATACCCTCAAAATAAGTAACTAAAACGACGAAGATGAGGGTAAAAGTGAATCTTACAATTCACATCCTTCTCCCCTTCTCAACTTCGCTTCTGCTGAAAGGTATATAATCCTTCTCACCCTCGCCTCTGGCACCATCAAGTGCATTCAAAACAATACGATAGGGTTAGCCTACTTTGGAAAAGGCGTTGAGAAACCTGAAGATATACCCTCCCATACTCGACATTGGTTTTTGACCCCTTCTCCCCTAGAAAGACTCGAGTATGCTTCTAGAATTAAAACGGAAGAGAGGCTACTGTGCCTAGATATTCACTGAGTGAGATTACACGTATAGATTTAGTGACAGTAGTTTCATTCATGACAGCAACTCAGCGCTAAACTTACTGTATACATGATAAGAGGTTGAATATACCTAGTTTGTTCCACCTACGATACCTCGTATTCATGTAGAACCTCTCGCCCGGCAAAGTCGCCTATCATGAACTCGTTATAATAGATACCGTTAACAGCCAGGAATATGAGAAAGCGAGTCGACGCTAAATCTACCGCCTGTCTTTGTAGTCGCGCATACGGATTTCGCTAAAGAGAGACTTCAGGATTTGGAGGTGGAAGATATAAATAGGTACTTGCCACTCGAGGAAAAGCACGTTGTCAGACACAAAAGAGCAGAACAGATGTCAAAAAGGAGTCTTCGATATTTCTAGCCCTGGTATACTACCTATCGCCAACCTGACGCCAGTCCTCCCTATCCATAATTACACCCCCCCGAAAAAAATTACGCCTTCCAAAACCCATGCCCTCAATCCCTCGCACCCCCTCTCCTCCTTCCTCCTCTCGAACTTGTAACACCATCCCCAGTGCCCTGTCTACTCATCGCCACACCACCCATCTCACTCGCTCCCGCACTAAGCTGCTTCTCCATCATCTCGCCTCCCATCTCCTCATCCCGTTCATTAGCATGCGCGTGATACGCACTCTTGTCGTCACTTTTCACCCAATAAGTACTATACGTCCTGGGTTCCGCCACGATTCTCAGAAGCTGGCGACCTCCACCTTCGACATCAAGGTTATTGCCTAATAACCCCTTTGCATCGTTGTTCGCGCGTGCACGTCGGATCATATCTAGTTCCGCGGCTGCATCGTCTGCGCTTAGTGGCGCAGGGGCGCTTCCAAATTCGCTTTTGCCGAGTACTTTTTGAGTTGTGATGGCCAGGATATTTGGTAGCTTGGGGATCTGGCGTGTGATGGCTTGGAAATTGCCGGGGAAGTTGATGTCGTGCAGGGCGTCGATGCCCATGCCTGTGGGGTAGTTCGGGGGTGCTACACCGCGTGTGCTTCGAGTAGCATGTGAGTATTGTCTTTCCATGGACGCGCCGCCAGGAGGAGAATCCGCATCGTCGTTATCGGGATCCAGGGCGCCGTGCTCGGAGCTGTCTTCGGATTTGCCATTCGGAGGGGTTTCGAGCTCGTCGGAGAAGGGTGGATGCCGTTGCATGTGGGAGTGTGCGGCGAGAGCTGCAACATTGTAGGTCATTGCTAGCTCTTTTTCGTTGAAGAGCTTGTCGATGCTGTAGAGTGGGGAGTCAATTTGCTGGGCTTGAAGGTTGTTCTTCTCGGCGAACCAGAGGGGCGTGCTGGATCCGTTCTCCATACGCTGTCGTGTAGGTGCTGGAGACTCATCGCTGTCTGCAGCTTTACGCTTGCGCTTGCTGCCCTCCCCAAATGTTGGGAGATCGTCTGCCTCTCGTCGATGTCTTGTAGCTCGTTTGCCGTGGATGCCTCCAGGGCTGGCGGGGTTCGCGATTCCGAATTGACTTGGATGTAGGAGCAGCGCATTACTTTCTCCAATCTCCATAGTTTCTTTATCCCTCGACAATCGATTCTTCTTGTTCGTAACGCTGTTGATCAATCGGTCTCGCAGGGTCGTAGAAAGGGCTTTGTGTTCGGAAGCAGCAAGCTTCAACTTGTACGCATTCTCTGTTTTAATTTCGCTCAATTTGACCTTGAAGTCTCTCTGCCAGACCAATTAGTTTGTATACTAAGCTTAGTATGGGGTCAAACGCACCTCATGTGTGGTCAACGCCGCATCTCGCTCCTCTTGAGCGTCATTGACCTCTCTCGCAAAATCCGAATAAATCTTGCCAGCTCTAGGCGGAGCAAGAGGCCCAATAGACTTCATCATCGTTTTACGGATATTATCATGCACCAACTGCTCTATCTCCTGTGGATCGAGCGGTAGTGGCATCTTACCGTGGGCGTCGGCCTCCATAATGAGGTTCATGTCGATCTGCAGAGCTTGCAGCTGCTCGCGATAATGTACATCTCGATTCTGCGAGAACTGAGAGGTGATTTCGGCGAGTCGGTCTGCGAGTAGAGTGCGCTTCTTGTCTCTTTTCGAGAGCTGTTGCTGCGGAGGACTGTTGGAATGGTGTCGATCGACGACTTTGTGGTTTCCGCCCATGACGGGGGAAAGCTGTGGTGACGGACTCATTGCCATGGTATTGATGGTCGAGCTGCTATCAGGTAGAAAGTGGAAGTCCTGAGTGTCGAATTTCGTAGAGATCAAAGGTTTGACGCCGCTCGAAGGCTGGGGGTTGAAAAGCTGGGGCTTTCCTCTCGAGATGAGAAATAGATGTGCCGAGGGAAAGGAAGCGCAGGAGGAGATAGCAAAGATGCCAATATTGACCCCGAAGATTTTACATTCGGATGCCGGTCGACAATTGCTAAGAATGCTTCTGGTGTTGTTGCTGGTGCTGGTGCTGGTGCTGTGTGCTGTGTGCCTTTCTCTCAGAATGCGATTCCCGCTCCCGCTTCTCTCCACTCGCGCGCATGACGCCTACCCTGCTTATTTTTAGCCCCTTCGGCACGGCGAAACGTATCCCCTTGACTTCCCTACTTAATTGGCTCGGTTATCTTGACATGCGGAAGGCTTGAATTACCCCTGACAGGCATTGCAACATATGGACGCTGTGCAACGCCAGGCTCTGGGTATTTAAGCTCGATAGATACATGCACCTTTCAGTTTTCATTTTATTGGGCATTAGTCTATGACAACATCTTCTTCCAGCGTAAATCTTATCATAGTTTCAAGGCAGAACGAATCACAGCGGACGTCAGGACAGAAAGTTTTGACAAAATTCCTATAAGTCTATTATCATCTGCAGTCTAGGATCTCTTCATGATCGTTGTCAGTCGTCCAGCTTCTTTTTCCCGCCCACAAACGCCAACCAATCACAAGGAAACCCTTCCGTAAAGCCACGACCCAAACGCCATTTGCCAAAGCACCCACCCTTGATACCCTTTTGTCTGCTCCACTATGCAAATAAATATGCCCAAACATCAATTTCAAATATTCACATTTCCATTTCCTCCTGATCCGCTTGCAATGTTATTGGTACCGAAATCGCCAAAGTCCGGCGGAACCTGCCAGCCATGCGTCGCACAGGCACGACGATACGCATCGATGGCTTCAAAAACTCCATAGTCACGCTGCTGCTGCTTGCCCTGGCTCTCCAGGCGGGCAGGTCTCGGCTCCAGATTCGCCATGGCCATGCGGACTTGCAGCAGGACACTTTCGATCGATGAGACCGCGCTCCAACCCGAATTGGTAAGCAGCTCCATACACATCGCACCCCCGGCCGTGACGTGACCACCGCCACCACTCATGAAGGGCAGGAAACGAGGTCTAATAACTCTTACGAATGGCGGCGAATGGGGATAGTCTTTTCCAAATCGGAGCTCGAGAACTACACTAGTGATACCTGCGTTCTTCATGTCTTTGGCGATTGGTAGACTTGCATCGAAAGAGTGTAATTCGACGATCCACTGGTAAACATTGTTGATGAGGCTGGCATCGATGTACCATCCGAGCTCGTGAAGTGGCGTCTTCTTCTGAATTTCCAAGACCTCCTTCAAGTTTCGGTTCAACGCTCGAGTTGCCATGGGAGTTGCATACACAGGTGGTTCGATCATGGGGAGAGTGGACTGGTCCAGAGAACCAGGAACGAAATCGGTCATTGGCTTCGAAGGCAACTTTGTGGAACCCCTACATGATGTTAGAATCTCATCCAAGGGGATCCATTTTTTTGGATCGAAAGACTTACAGGACTACAAGATCCTCCCGGCCCTTGCCTTTTCCACCATCTTCCTCGTCAGATAAAAGGAAAGTCAAGTCATCCAAATCCTCTGAGTCACTGACAGCTATAGTCGACGCTAGCTCGATCGAATTTTCACGTTTGCGCCTCTTGTTCTGCGGTGCATTGTTGAGTTTATCGGCTCGAAATGTTTTCGAGGTTGAGATGGCACATTGCGGGATGCCGATTGCCTTGTTGAGAGTTGACTTGGCCGTAAAATTCGGATCTTGTGCTACATGCAATGAAGAATCTGTATTCCTATCCCCTATGTTAGCTGTTGTTAGCTGCAATGCTAGATGGTGATACGTACACGACAGCTTTGTTAGACTGGTTTTCATAAGGATAGGGATCAGTATTTGGCCCAGAAACAGTTCCCGAGGCCTGGACTAGAAGATATCGGCATTGGATCCAATCGATATGTTGGACGACCAGATACGGATGCTTGCTTGCAAACTGTGATGGACAGTTTACAATCTCATTGAGGCTCATAGCAGAAATGATGTTCAATGAAGACCCCGGCCAAGATTGCTAAGACATTCGTTAGTGTACTCCTCCTGCAAAAAGGGGTTTGATCTGCGACTTACAGAATGAGCTTGTGCATAGCCAACTGAAGTGTTCTGATCCATTGCGTGATAAACCCCATGGCCATAAGCTCTGCCATGTAAAGTTTCCTTGAAATCCAGCCCGCTTCGGATGATGCTGTGCCAGTTTGGAAGTGGACTCCCATGCCACGCAAATAAGGTTGGGTGTTTGGGATCAAGAGTCGACTGCTGAGCTCTGAGAGCGTTGAGAAATCTTTGCTCTTTATCGGGAGCACCTTGTGCAAATCTGAATTGAAGCCATTGTTCTCCGACATTGGAGATTCGTTGGTCGAGATTGATCTTAGCCTTCCTGGTGTCATCGTCATTTTGGTCCGAGCGCTCGTTGACTTGTATGATGCATGAGCGATTAGAGGCAATGATCCATCGAAGTAGCCCCAACGCTGCGGGCGATATGCGATCCTTCCACACACGTAGGTTAGGCTCCGAGCGCCGGCTCTGATGTGAGAGAAATTCTCTCATTTCTTTGATTGACGGCAAAGTCTCGAGAATCGTGACTATTGTCTCGGCCTTAAAGACGTCATCCATGTCATCAAAGTTGCTGTTGTATGCTTGAAGCTTTGCTGGAATCAAAGTTGGTGGTGGAGGGGTAGTCGCAGGGGTCGACGTGGAAGGGGGAGCTCGGGCAGTCCACCCCATCGCAACAGGCACATCGACAGACGCCGATATTTTCTGACTAACGGCCACATCAGAAAGCTTAATGGTCGGATAGAACGAGATGTCTTGAACACGATAATGTCGCGGATATTGATCTGTGGTATGTTAGCTGATTTCACGCTTCATAATCAGAGAAATTTCGTACCGGCAACTAAAACCGCAACCCAATCCCCGTTTCTAACAGGACAAGATTCCTTATGATCTTTGTCATCGAACCGAACTTCATGGTGGTTGAGATCAAACATAACATCTATGTTGGTGGAATCGTCGATGGTGGATTCAGAAGTATCCGAAGATGCTGCCCCACGATTGTATATGCTAACGTTCTGGGTGGTACGACGAGTCATTACCGTAGGTACCATCAGACTCATGCCAGTAGGGTACTCTCGTAATCGTTGACCCTATAAACGCTGTTAGCTCTCTAAAGTATGCGGGAAATGGGGGACGGGGTTGGGCTGCTTACAAGTGCGCTTGAATAGCAGAAACTAATTAAAAGATCGACCACGGCGGGCTGCGTCAAAATCTCATGCTCAACACTCGGCCCAAACCCAAGACTCATGTACTGGTAAAGGCAGAGAGGTTTGGAGCAGACGTAAGGTTTTAGTGCATCGAATTGTTCCTCAATCTTGTCGTGGCAAACAAGACAGAACTTTGTGCAGCGAACAAAATATCTCAGGGCGAATTGAACAGCGATGAGAGGAAAAGAGATTTGCTTCACACGATCGTCTTCCAAGTGGTCCTTTGCTAGCATGTCTGGTAGTGTATTCTGAGATGTTTCCTTGATGTAGTAGTTCTCCGGCAATTCGGCATTCTGATCGTCCATTCGTGATTGTTTCTCGTTGAACCAAGACTTTGCACCTAGCCAGCTGATACCGAAATTGCTTCGAATTTTGAGTAGAGAAATGAACTGCTGGTTGATGAATTCATTCAGAGAGCTGCTGATGAAAAGACTGAAGAAACCAGCATCTTTCTTTTCTGGCTCTTGCGAAAAATCATTTCCATCAACTGTTTTGTGGGCGTCTTTGGGAATATCTGTGAATGCCGCAACAGCTTCAAACATTTTTGGTTTATACTTATTGCTGTAACCAATCCTGAAATCGATACCAAGTACCTTGGCGCCTTCTCTGATCACGGTATCGAAGTCCTTGTACCCGCTGGAATATCGAATCAAAAGCACAATGTATTGCTGAGGTTCCAGATCCCAAGCTTGAATGGCCTCGTCAGACAGGCCGAGTTTTGCAACTTGCACCGAAATACTAAGCATGCTAGAGGCTGAATCGGCTTTCATCCCGTTCAATATTCCAATTTTGAAACCGGAAAGTTTGGCGGCCCGAAGATCGGATCTGATTCGTCGGTTTATGTCGGCAGCATCCCGTGGAGACAGCTTCGAGGTGGTTGATATCGATCGTCCTTCGCCTGACGGGCCGACGCCCCAATCATCGTCCGAACTGTAGTGCATGGAGTCGTCGTCGTCGTCATCCATATCGACCTCGGAGTGTGCATCAGAAGCGCCATCCAAGTCGAGGGGGTCATCTCGAGCTCCAGAAGCAAGAAGTTTACGTAGCTTGTTCGAAATGGCCGTGATGAGGTCTGGAATGTTCATGCCGGCAGAGGATTCTTGAATCTGTTCTAAAGCAGAGTTGACTCCTTCTGGTACGCCTTCTGATATGGTAGAGATCATGTATGTATTGCCTGACGGGTATTCGCTGACATCTATTGAAGGTCAGTATTATGAAGAAATTGGTGCAGGCACAAATCAGGGAAGTCGTCTTTGAAAGGGGGGACATTTTTGGTTTCTAATGCAGGGAAGCTGGACTTACCCAGGGCAAGCAAGCCAATTTCGATAGGGGGGCCAGTGACCGGCAGGTAGCAGATGTTGAGATCTCCATCTTCGCTGCCCTTGGCGACAGAACTAATACCTGGAATATTCTGCGACACCGCCGTCGCAACATCGGCAATGTATGCCTTTCGAGGCATTTTGACGGAGAGTGTGTACTTGGTACAGCACGAAAGTCGGCGGTGGTAACGTGGGCAGTTGTCGCAGACGAAGCTGACCACGATCTCGTGTGTAGAAGTAAAAGATTAAGGGTTGACGACTAGGGCGAAGCCGTGTTCTATGGGCGGCGCTGGAACCAAAGGCAAGTGAATCAGAGCAGGCTCCAAACGTCACAGTCACAAAGTGTCGAAACGAGGCAGACGACGCTCTTATTCCGAGTGCCCCACAGTTATTGAGAGCTCAATTCTAGGAACCAGAGCGCATTATCACAATGCAGAACTGTAGGGGGAACAAGACGCTGGACGGAAAATTGAGGCTTTCAAGGCGCTTTCAAAGTGAATCATAAGGAGTTGAAGTTGAAAGGCAGCGTTGAAGATGCGATGCGAACCAAAAGAAGTCGGTCCCGCCTTGAGGCAGCAGCGGCTCAGCCTTGTGCTAAGATCAGCGGAGGCGTGGATGCAAGGCACCAATCAGCCAATCAGAAGCTGGGGGAGCCTGGCAGTATTGAGCATTGAGCATTGAGCATTGAGCGCAGCCTTATGAAAGCAGGATGGTGCCTAACGAGTAAGGCGGTGACACTGTGGGTACTGTAGGTACGCGCTCAGGAAGTGATGCAGCTGTACGAGCGAGGTGAGTCCTGAAATACTGAAATACTTCATTGAGCAGCTTCACGATCTTGGCCCTTTGTTTATGAAGGTAAAGAAAGGTAAAGAAAGGTAGCACGATCACGATCACGATGTATGATGAACGATGATCAAGAAGGTCGAAACAAGCTGTGGCTGTGGCCCAGCAGTCAACATCCCTGCCGGCGAACGAACCCTGCCCTGCCCTGCCCCTCTCTGCTCCCCTGTTCCACTACTTCTAACAAACCCTACGAACCCAGGTGAGCAACACCACGGCCATCCCCATTCTCAGACTCTGCTGTACCTGTACATAACTGCAGTGCCAACAATCCCCATCCACCCGCTGCAGTGGTTATGTCGAGACGGCGACAGGCAAGCAACGCCTCGTCCAGAGCCGCGCAACCTCCCAAGGCCGTCTCCACCATCACCGTCGAGCCCAAATCGGCACACGTTGCAGACCCTGCCCTGCAACCTTTCCTGGACCCCTCTTTCGACCCCGCCGACTACCTCAACGCCACTCTGCCGCCTCTCCAGAGCTCGAATGTCTCCCAGTCTACAAAGGGCGGTGTGCCCCTGGCAGAGCTGTCCACACAAACCCAGACGCTTCTCTCCCAGCTCAGCGCGCATACTACGAGACTCACCACTACCTTGACACAACTCACCGACGAGATTTTACGAAGCGGAAGCCGGCTAGCATACGAGGTGGAGGTGCTACGAGGAGAAACGCTGGGACTTTCAGAAGCCTTGACGGAAGGATTGCAAGATGATGTGGCTAGATTTGTTCCTGGGGGGCTAGAGCAAGACCTCGCACGAAAGCAATCCAAGGCGGGGGAAATAAATGGGCACTCAAGACGAGCTTCAATCCTGCAACCCCCAAAGACGCCTGTCCGAGAAGATGCTCCTGCTGTCGCCGATCCTCCGTACATTACAAAATTACGAACTCTCACCCTCGTACGCTCGCGACTCGATAATGTTATCAAGACGTTTGGGGATGCTATGGCATGGACGTTCCCACCCTCAGAGGTATCAGTAACTTCTTCCTTCCTATCTGTTTCTGCACCCGAGCCTGGATCAGATATGGCTAGCACTGAAGAGAAAGGACAACAGGTCTCGAAAAAGCTACGGGACGAGATAGCTGATCTGCTCATTGGCGGAGACCCAGTGGATGGAATTGAAGCGGCCGCAAAAAGAGTTGAAGAACTCAAAGACTTGGCCGTTGTCTGGAAGGGCACGGCTGAGGAGAAGGCAAGATTTAGATTTGTCGAGACTCTGGCCAAATTGGTTGAGGATAGACACAGAGAGCTTCTGAGGGAAGCCGAACAAGATACCCGCCTACGGCAAAGAGTAGAAACGCTGCAAGAGGAGGTGGAAATCGGTGCAGGGGAAACAAAATCTCAGAGTGGATATGGCTTCATCAGCCAGCTGCAAAAATTAAGGGGAGCTTCATAAAAGCGCCGGGTGACAGGATGAAAAATACCAATTTGATGAACCTAGTCGAGAACCTTCCTACAATTTCTACATCCACGCAAACGTCCTCCCCGATACCCAATAACCATTTCCACGATTCCGAGTGCAGACTTTCAAATTTCAAAAGCTTAAGTTTCAGTCATGTCTATCCCTAGAGATCCTCAGAACCTCCCATTTTGGCCTAGTGGTCGGCCCTCCCTGCCCTTACATTCCTGGTTGAAAACAAACGCAAGATCTCGTCATCAACTCTTATCTTTCATTTACCAGCATCCTGCAGACTCATGAGCAGCAGGTATGCGTCTCACTCATCGCAAGGGTAATTGGTGTTGAGAGCCTCTTTCGCATGAAATCGCAAGACTCAGAGTACCACTCGGTCCTCCTTCAAGACAACTTGTGAACCGAAGTTCTGAGATGCCTCCCCTTGATGGTCTACCTGGCGCTGATGCACTGGTCAGGAAACGACTAAAGAGTTCTCCTGCTGCGAAAGTTGTCTCACATCTTATAGGTCAATTGAGAAGGCCAACAAGACTACATCGAAGGGCGGCCTTAACTGCTCTTGCCATTGCTGGCGTCATTTCCTTGATAATTGGCCGACGGCATGCTGTGAGTCCCCAACTATCTTTATCTGACAGAGGACAACGGGATTAAGACCTCCAGTATGAACTACAACGCACAGCTTCTACAATCAGCGCCTATATTCCACATAGCATTGCCGACGTTATATCACACCATGAATTGGCGGAGCATATTAGATGGGACGATATGAATGAAGAAAATAACGGAACTGAAGCTAGTTTTAAGAAGCCGAAATTTCATCTTCTCATCCCAACCCCTAATGGACGCAGTACGCCGAAGCTTTGTAAAACACTTTTATCTGCTGCGGTACTTAATTATCCCCCGCCGACACTCTTGCGATATCAAGAGACGGCTGTGGCCATTCGGCCGGGGGCGGATGTGGTAAGAAACGTATTTAGCTTTCTCTTGGGGAAAGAAGCGCATGATGATGATTTGATATTGATAGTGGGAGAAGGTATGAATCGCTCCCATTTCCCAAATAGTTTTTAATTTTGAGTAGATGGTTGGTTTCAGCTTCCCGCAGAAGTCCTCATAAACAGATTTTTTCACGGTCTCCGAGCATCAAATGAAGTTCTACTGAAAAAGCACGGGCGAAAGAACGATGGAGATGAAACCATGAAAGAATCCATCGACGCACCCAAATACACCCAAAGAGTTCTCTTTGGCGCCCGAAAAGAATGCTCCAACCCCCCAGGTGATCCGGCGTGCTGCTCTATCCCCCAATCGACTCTTCCAAAGGACATCTACGGTCCCGAAACAGATCGTCACCCCGAAGGAAAATACAACCGCCCCCGCTTCATGAGCTCAGCAATGGTAATGGGTCGCGTGACCGATCTCCGCCCAATCTACAAACTCGCATCCGAACTCCTTGAATTTGAAGAAATTGGCAAGCACGGCAGCCAACATATCTTTTCTCTCATCTTTGGTCAGCAAGAATATGCGCGTTCGCTTGCATTAGCCTCCAAGCCTCGGTGGAAGACCTGGCTCTCTTCAAAGCTGCAATTCAACAAGACTCCCAATCTTCGTCCGCCGAATATGACGTTTGTGCCTGGGAAGAATTACGAATTTGGTATTGGACTAGATTATGAAAGCAGTATTTTCCAAGTCATGAATAACTCAGCGGAGGATGTACGGAGCATGAACTTCTCGCAGGCCTCCGGTATAGTCTCTCTCTCAGGCTCCCCCATAACTCCAATCAACCTGCCGCTCGACCTTTCGCTTTCTTCCCTACCAATTCCCCACCACAACGCCACGCCTATCTCCCCCCTCGACAAGCTTCCCTCCGAGAACCTCACCTGGTCAGACCTCGAACTCGCCACAAATATCATAGTACCCGGCCTCTCCGTCCCAGCAATGCTCTCCTTCCACGGTAACTCCAGCGACAACGTCATGAAGCCCTTCTGGCGCACTATGTGGTATCACCCCCACCTGCGTGCTCTCCTCCGGCTCTCCCTCCGCACACCCAGTCTTCCCATCCCCGCAGACCTATTATGGGATTTACGAGGTGGCAAAGGCGGGATTTGGAACGAGGCGGGCGAGTGGAAGGAATGGGCTGAGCTGTGCGGCGGATACTCCGACTCGATATTTGAAGATAAGAAGGGCGTATTCGGGGAGGAGGATTTGAAGGACGGGGGTGATAAGCCGGTTTTTAATCAATGGGGACAGTTGATGAGTGGGAAAGCGAGGGTAACTGAGGACGAAAAGCTACTTCAAGAGGAGGCGGAGAAGATGCAAGTTGCGGAGAAGTATTTGGACGAGCAAGCTGAGAAAGCAAATATGGAAGACGGGGCAAAGGTGGTCGCTGATGGGATTGAGAACGTGAAGGGGGAGTTTGCGCAGGGTCAGAAGGAAGTGGTGATAGCGGAAGTTGGGAAGTCGGAGACTGGGAAAGCAACTGGGAAGATTGCTGAGGAGTCTTCGTACACGGAAGAGGATTTCAGGGAAAAGGAGATACCCAAGGTTGAGAATCCGAAAGCGAAGGACAGTCTGGCCGCATCTAAAAACGGGCCAGGCAAAGCGAATCCACTTTCTGAAGACACCAATCACCAGTCCCCTCAAGCTTCCGACTTCCAACCTCCACAGGCAGAAACCAACAACAAAGTCAAAGAACTTAGCCCTCCCTCATCCCCCAAATCTGCAAATCTGCCCCCATTTTTGGGCAGACCACTGCCAGTAGAAGGAAAAGGCGACAAGATAGAACCACAAACCCAACCTCCAAAATCGCTGCACCCAGACGAGTCATTGCCAGCGCAATTCGAAGGAGGCAGGATTCAGCTCAATGGCCGACCGTCTCAGCTCCCCCAACACACAAATCCAGAGCATTACGATACAGAAGATACGCATACTCCCCAGTCGAAAATTTCCACTTTTGATCGCCTTCCACAAGCTCCTGATAGAGGTGCGAAGCCGCTTGGTGATGCTGAGAAGGTGGGCGTGGGGAAGGGGGCGCATATTTCACAAGAGAAAACCTCCACTTTTGATCGGCTCCCGCAAAGGCAAGATACAGATCCAAAGCCGCCTGCGGGCTCTGAGAAGGATGGTGTAGAGAAGGGGAGACGTGCTACGTCGGCGAAGGATTCAGTTCTAGGGTCCAAAAGAGTGGGGAGGAGTTTGTTGATGATGATGCTGAGTGGACCTTTTGAGGTTTGGGTTTGTGATGGGGAGTTGAGGGGGGAGTAGGCTGCGCTCGGAGGAACTCAAATTGGGTAATCGGAGGCCAGAATTGCGCAGGCTTCATAATCGTTTGAGAAGGGAAATGGATTATCTTTTGGAGTGTCATGAGTTCACTGCATTCTGTGAGCCAGTTCAAATTTCTTTTTCGTGCGGAGAAGTCGTTACGCTGGATTGAGGTTGTGAGGATGAAGTCAAATATTCTATCAGCGTGTCATTTTCGACCTAGTGGTCGATACTGCCCTTGCAAGTTGCTGGCAAGTGCCTTTGTAAGCCTTCATTCGTTCTGCCCTCACGCCTTTAGGGCTTTGCGGATGCCCTTTTTGTATCCAGTCTCATGTCAAAGTTTGCCTAACTGCCTTGAGACCCGATACATGTTTTGAAGTACATGGATAAGAATGGTCGTGGTGAAATGCCCTTACTGTAATCTTCAGCCTCGGAACCCCGCACCACGACAGGGTTTGCCTTTCGAGCTGCCCTTTTCTATCGTTTGATATTAAATTTCTCGAGTCTAGAGATATTACTGGCTGCGCCTTCGTGTAACTTGCAGCACAGCTTGCCGAGTGGTCAGTGTTAATCGTGGCTTACATGTGCCAACTCACGGGTATGCATAAGGGCAGTAGTGTGGGTGGAAGGGCGGCATCGCGGAATTTGGTCGCGTGGTGGGATATTAGAATAGAACTCCCCAGAGCTTTCACAATTGATCTCTCTATCAGTCACTTCACCATAAAGGGAATACAAAGCTTGGGACAAGGGAATACAGGACTCGCAACGACTCATCAAATTCAAAGATTCATCGAATTCATCACTCTATATTTTATATACGATCTCTAGATTAGGATAACCATCTCTTGGTTTGCATCGGGAAGAGTGGCCGGGCTTGCTCCTTCGCGAAGGCAAGGCTTGACATTGAAAGATTTACGCCAACACCCACTGTGGAGCTACGGAGATGCCATCAAGGTCTCAGCATCAGCGGGGATTCAATCTCCAAATGGGTGGAGCGACTTCCACACCATGCCCTCTCTGTAATCGACATAGCCGGTACGTCTGACACCAATTCCCACTACAACTCAAGCTCCCAGACCCATCCTTGTTTGGTGATACTGACTACTTCCCTAACCAGTGATTACAGAATAGGGTATAAGACTTCCGAGAGCGAGCGCGAGTATGCGGCAGTGGGGATTATTCCTTCTTGAGCTAGAATTATTTTTAAATGTCAATTTGCAGCACTTAGGTCCTGCTAAACTACGATTTTCAAAGCATTTATGATCGTGAGCAGGGAGTCCTGCATCTGTCAGCTTTGTTTCTTAAAGTCCCCTATAGTAATTGTCAACTTCTTTCTTAACATCTCAAAGCTTGCCGGGGCATGGGTGGGCCCGCTTCTGTCCTTGCAAGCTTTGATCTCAGCTTTTCTATTGGTGGATCTACGTAGGTTTTGTGTCTTGCTCTGTACTACTATACCACTGGAATGCTAAATCCAGTGGGAGACGATTCTCTAGATCACTGATATTTAGGGCCTAAGAAGCATGTAGGTGCTCCATCTACAGAGAACAATGCGCTTACCAGTAGCAGGGCCCAGCTGCCCATACCCGTCGCTCTCCAATGTCTTATACCCTTTATCTACGAAATATTATTGGATCTGCGTTGTTCAGATCATTTGACGACTCAAACTTTATGATGGATGAAAATGATAACGATTTGTCGTTTTCAGGTCAACAATTGAGGGAGATAGATGGATTTGGAACAGAAATGGGAGCGAGTTCCTTCTACGGAGCGGGGTATGCAGCTCTCAACCCAAGTCCTTCATCTGACCGAGCAGGTGGAACCTCTTTCAATCATGACTACCCGGCAACGCAAAATCTTGGGGACATTTTTCAGGCCTCACCGAACTCAATCGTCGATGTTCCCAATAATTCTCTACCATTGAACCCAATTGATCCTGGGACATCTCAAACAACCGCGCTGAGTCTCAGCATCTTCGATGACCCTTACAACTCGAGTTTGGACGGTGCTCCCTTCGAGCCGATCGCGCCCACCATGTTTGGCAATGAGCCAACCACACTTGAATCGAACATCAGTATCGAGCATGGCATTTCTGATCTATTTGATCAGGGTCCACATCCGTGAGTATAGTACCCTCATCTAATTCAACAGTCTGATAGCAGGTTCTAGACCGCCACAGGTGAACAATGACTTTCAACTTCTAAACGCATTCGATGTTGGAGACGAATATCTTGACTCTCGATCGTGAGAATCTACTCGGAGAGAGTCCAATAGCTGATTGCTGACCATGAATAGCTCTCAATTTTTTGGTTCTAACGGAAAAATCACAACTTCCGACGCACTAGAAAAGTGAGCTTCTCCCTATTATACCACAATTGAAATTCTAAACCTCAAAAGCATGCTCGATCTGCAAGACTCGACGACACCAAGCAGTGGAGGCAACATATCTAACCCAGCAACAAATCCGATGCCTACAATTACCCCGTAAGTGCTTCACTCCTTCTTTTATTCTCACTCACTTAATCATTTCTTTAGACCAACCTCGCGTTTTCGCTGCATCGCCAACGGCTGCAGCAAATCTTACAAACGATACTACGATCTCCTACGGCACCGCCGAAACCACTCTGGCGTCAAGGCGCATGGATGTCACTTTGCGCGCTGCAATAGGTCAGGTGGGAATGGGTTCGAGAGGAGAGATCATTTGACGCAGCATTTGAGGCAGGTTCATGGGGTTTGAAATGTACGTGTGGTTTTGGAGGGGTTTTAGGAAGGAAAATTGGGTGTTTGGGACTGGGATTTTGGAGCTTGGAATTGTAGGGCTGGTTTCTACCATTTGGGAGGGGAACGGTGTTAATTTGGAGGCAACAGGACAATTTTGGAATCATGGGTTGTTGAGATACTGGGTGTGTTTTGGTGTCTGCATGTTCCTTCGGGCGGGGTTTGTTCACGAAATAGTTCTGTCTGTTTGGTAGTGACTGGGTTCTATTATGATTGATGACCTTTTTCTTGGCTCTGATGCTTGGAAAGCCATGGGAGTATAATATCAAATCAAATTCTCAACTTAATTGGTCAGTCTCGTCACAAACCAAGGAACGTGAACAAGGCTAGCCGCGCCGGCTTCCAAGCATGCGGGAGAATCTGTGTCCCGCGTCTCTGTTTTGCTCACCGAGACTGCCCAATTCGGGACCGGTGAGAATGTTTCAATGTACTTCGTATCCCGTGTGTTATCACATGAAAATAGTTCTGGTCTCATAAGGTTCAACCCAATGGCCAAATTTAGCGAGCCACTCGCTGTAGATTCAGGGGTGGTTGATCCCAGAAAGCTCGGGGTGAGCAAAGATACGATTCCACCAAACACTTTTCAATTTTGAGAGAAGGGGTAGAATATGTGGAATTTACTTGACCATCTATTAGTATTGACGATGATAGGGTTTCTTCAGATATTTCACAGCCGCAGATAATTCTTGGAACGGCTTCTGGACTTCTGGTGGCTGTGCCCCCCCTGAAGCGAAATGCCCAAAAGAGAAGTGGCTGGAAATGAAGCCTTTCCGCCCTCCATCACCTCTCAGATTTGCTGCTTCTTGCCCTCCTCAATTGTTTGCTGAGCGACCATCAACAATGGCTCATTTGCTCAGACCAAGACCCGTGTGTTGGCGCAGTGAGACCGCATTTGCGATTGATGCAACCGTTCAGCCCTTTTCCCCTGCATGGCTTCATTCGACAATACGGTTTGTCTGTTTCACGATAGTCGATGCAGCTGATCGCATCATATCTTGGATCGGGCCATAGACAGCGATCAGTCTCGATGAGCAGTTCGTCCCTTCTTGGCTGCAGATTGCCTGAACGAGAGCCTTGCAACTGACTGGTCGCCAGCTGCAGAGGAGGCGCGGCCCACGCCAGTACTTCCGCCCTTTTCTCGGGAATCGAGCTGACCGCAGGGCATGCTACTCTACATCATCTTCAAACCAAGCCATCAAGAGGAGCTACTACAGTGAGATCTCGGATTGGACAGCTTGATCGCATGTGCTCGCAATTGAGCAGCCGTTTTCTCGGGAAGCCTTGCGAGGAGCCGTGATGGCTTGCAGGATACATGATGTTCTCGACAAAAGGGCTAAAAGGGCGTTCGAAGATGCCGCATCAGGTAATATGCAACCGCCTTGACTTAATCCCACTTAATATCCCTTTGCCTAGCCATTAGGTCGTTGTTCCATTACTTCTCAACCTTCTACATCTTCGCAACTCGACATCGGAAGAGCCACACTTCACACTGTAGCTCACCTCTCTCAACTCTTTCTACGGAACGCCTGCCTCTTCGCTTTTTGAATTGCTCCTCCGTCCCTTCTACGTCCGGCTCGCGCTCACCTTCGACAATTCTGGAGTGTCCATTCTGAGCTGGCCTACGCTCACGTCCAAGGGTTTTCATTTGTTCGCTGTCGACTTTGGAGATTCCGAATCCATCTTGGACCCTACACGGTACAGGTCCCGTCCTTTGAGGAATTCCTGGAGTATCAGGTATTGAAGCACCTAACGTAGTTTGACTCCTAAGTCATTCATTTTCCAGTCTCGTGGCCGCAATCCACGGAAGCAAGCATCTGAGGAAGACAGCACTTACTTCAATTCAAGGAAGAGCACATTTTCCTATTTTTGGATCCCCACTGTCGGACAGACTGAACGACTTCTTTTCCAGAATTTTGAAAGCGCCCCATTAATTGCCTCTCATCTTGGATACCCCACATCCCAAGTGGCGCCCCTTACCTGGACCTGAACTTTTGAAGCCATGCCCCTTTGGAGCGATTTTCAAATTAATTATAGGATCTTCAGGATTTGGATTCTTTAGAGAACCGTACCTTTGTGGTCAATTGTGGAGACGGACCATTCCAAGGCCAGCTGTAACCTCAAGGCAGGTTATGGAACTTCGTCTTATGTTGATAAGCAACTAAAGCTTTCCAACCCTTCGGCCACCAGAGGAGCCGGAGCCTTGTTCTAACGCAAACCGTCGCCATATCCATATATTTCAGGGCAGTCAGTCACCGCCTAGCCTTGTCGGAAGAACAGAACGACAGTCGACCACAGCAACATCTACCAACGCACCAGAAGAGGATAGACAGGTCTCAGGAGCATCGAAATTTTAAGGATCCCGTTCTCATTTCAGGCCAGAAGGACTCTTTCTACTTTATCCATATTGGCCACTATTGATTGAATGGGACCGTATACTAGGAATATTCCAGGAAACATTTTCCAGCCAGTACTCTTTGGACATTCGTCTTAGACCTTTGAGGAACGAATTTATCCCACCCAAATAGAGGAAGTTAACGTGACCTTGGAGTACAGCTGTCTTTCATATCTGAGCTACCTCAGCCACTTACACCAACCTTGCACACCAGTGCAACTACGACCCGCGGACCACGACTACATTAAACTTTGAAACCCCTCCCCCCGGCTGCATACCATATATCACCGGGGATTTACCTCCCACTGTGAGCTTTATTGGACCTCAATCTCTTCTGGGAGAATCCTTGTCCTATCCAAGGACAGACACCCTCCTTTTACTTGACGAGAGATTGCTTAGATTACCTAAGCGTATCCTATTGCAGCAATTTCCCAGATCAATATTCCTCCAAAATGGACCCAAATTCCTTTGGAGAATTGAGTGCGGCCAGCACCGTAGGAGAATCCGTGGACGTTCGTGTAGACCCTGGGAGCCCAGAGGATCCACAGCAGATACAACCAGGGGTGTGTCCAGAGTGCTATACATGCCCTGCGTGCGAGAGCATATACAGAGATTTTTTGTATCAGAATCCCTCAAATGAACCAAACCACGATATCTCGTTGCCAAAGAGTCCCCACTTCGAAAATGTCGGTTACGACAAGGTGATAGCCCCGCAAACTTCTCCAGGATTCAGGTTGGCGGGTCGTTCGGCCCCACCTTTTTTGCCTCGCGTGGCAACTTCAGGGTGAGTTTACTGTCATAAACATTAAGTACTAGCTCATGATATTGCCAAAGGATATCTAGATATAGTCAAAATCAACATGTTTCCGGTTATTCGGCAAATGACACATCTGATTTTGCTTCTCTTGGGCAAGTCTAGCCTTGATGAACCCGAAAACAAACATGTAGACTGACAGAGATTTAGAGGCAATGAATATCTTTCGTCATTAGACCAGTCAAGTATTCGCCCACAAATATCTGGCCAGGTAGCTGCTGCACCATCTTTCATATCTGTTCCCAGCGCCGGCGATCCTGGAGGCTCGCCATCGCTCGAAGCAACGGAACTTTCGTCGTCTGGAAATTTATATATGTGTCTCCCTCTGTCAACGAAGGAGGGGTCAATGAATGCTCAGGGCTATTCCATAAATCCGCAGCCTAGTGATTATGGAGCCCTCAGTGCGTGGGATAATGGTCTTGGGGATGACTTACAATCTTCAGCGGATGTTTATGCCTCAAATCCTAAGCCAGGAAGCATGGACGCATCATCACCCGCTCGCTCAGTTCACTTCCAGCAGTGAGTCCTAGATCCCTAATACTTTAACATATTTCGTAGCCCTCTTCTTTCCTTGATAATATGTCCATTTGTGTTATCTTCAGGAAATGAGAATGACAAAACTCTCATTATGTAATACTAATTGTGACAGCTGGAACCCACACAGCACTGATCCTGGAAACTCGAGCTTCGAATCGAGGGAGAAGTAGTTTATGCCTCAGTTCTCCCACGGATGAAAACTATTCTGACCAGATGCTCTAGTCTCATGACTGACGAAAGCGACAATTCTCAGTGCTCGATTACATCCCGAGCTCCATCCACTGAACCGTAAGCACCTATACGCCAATTCCTATGGTGCACCTCTAATTATTTCAGATCAACACCGCGATTCTACTGCGGCACATGCAACCGCTCTTATAAACGGAAAGACGACCTCAATCGACATGCGAAAAATCACTTGGGCTTCAAACCACACAAATGCCCATTCCCACAGTGTCCGTCTGGACTGAAAGGTTTCGTGAGAAATGATCATCTGATCCAGCACGTGAAAAAGAAGCACCCCGATCCCGATGCTTCTCAGGAGAAATAGCCAAAGCGGTCATGAGGCATTGAAGGAGAATCTAATTCGGGGTTCCTACGCTAGGAGTATGGGGAGGATTTTCGTCTCGAGCCTGGAAGCCTGGAGTTTGGTTGTACGTTCGGTCTGTGGGTTACTTGCTGGATAGTTTCTTCGGTCCCTACTGTAGTTTTGTTTATGCTTCGAGTCCATATTGAAGAGGTACATATTAGCGTCACTCATTAAATGCTGGAGTTATCAAATACACGCACAACAGGTTCCGCGGACGGATGATCGGACGGAATATAACGGCAACCCTCATCACGTGCCTTGCTCAGGGGCTTGCGTACGCCTCTTTCAGCGGCATGCGCCCTCCCTGGATGATCGAATGAGCCCTTTTCCGCCCTGTGATTAATTTACTCAAGTCTTGCTTTCATTTTCGCCTTTTTATACTGGGACTTTGCTCTTTTGTCAGCTTTTCAGTCCTATTCGTCCTCGGTCTCGCTTAACGCCGGTGGCTTGTAGGTTGCATGAAAAAGGGCAAAAGGTGCAGCGCGCCTCTTTTTGATGTGGGTGGAAGGGCAAAGTGGGTTGGATGAGCTCGCGTCCGCGTTCCTGTTCTTCTTTTTCTTCTTCACCTTCTTCTTCTTCCTCATCATCGACTCGTTCCCACAAAATTTTTTGATTCCTATTCCTCACTGTGTCGCAACTTCGTTCGACGCCTTTAGTATTGAACGGAGACTCAAGCTTGTTTTGCACCTGTAATGAACACAGCGGAAACGGGCTCTTGTCAATAGCTATAGCGTTGATATCGCAACATTCCCATTTCTTCACATGAATGGCTTCTCCATTTGGCACCCAGGCCCAGTGGGCAACATCCACCCATGATTTCGCTCATGATACTCCAACAATCACTGTGCTCCAGTGTTGTCCTTTGCGCAACGTCAAGTTCAGGTGTGTCTTCAAATGAATCCTCCCTTTAGTTTCAGGTTTCCAGCCGTGCAATACTGACAAATCCTGTAAACCACTGATTACAGGATAGGGCATAAGACATTAGAATTCCGAGCTGGATTGTGCGACTACTGAGTTTCTTCCAATTCGACTACCTTCTCTCAATGGCTTGCTTCCGTATTGCTATGCCGCACCAAATGTGTACATTCATAAATCTCTGTCGAACGGCTATGTTTGGACGTGGCCGCATAAATTATCGGATCGACCTTTTATATGAGCCCAGATAGGCTGCGCTGCAAAACGTTTTTCATTTCACCCCTCGTTTTCTTTCTACTGTCCCCATCTCATGGCGTTTTATTTTTTGTTGTCAAAGGGGCTATACTAGTTATATACTGTTCATTCCTTTGTTTTGTAAAGAACTTCGATCTAGAGGCGGGAAAATCTCCTATGCAATGATTTCGACCAGAGCTTACGTGATACAGGAGCTCAGTAGCTCATCTTCCTCTCCATTCTAATGTCTTATACCCTTTACCGCTTCAATCCAAGGCCACCGATTAGACCTACCCCTGCTCTTCATTTGAATGGATTTCAAGATCCTACGGCGATTCAGAAAGAAATTATGGTTGGACAAGAAAGCGTGAATGAATCAGTTCTTTTGCGTAGCTACCAGTCAGCCCCTGACATCGTCAGCGGTGGTCTACAAGAAGAGTTTGGCAACACAATAATGAACTATAAGGAATACGATGATGACTGCATGCCATTACCTAAAGCCTTTGGGTTGAGTTTTGGGCTTCAAAGTAACCTTGAGGGCATGAACATTCGCGGCGGGCTGGAGCAAACAGTTGACTCGACCACCGATAAGGGCTCTCTTCTTCAGCCTCAGAAACACGACTTGGAACTCAACATTGAACCGCTGACACAAGACTGTTGGCATTTTCAACCCCACCAGCTTGACCTTATTACAGACTCAAGACTCCTGTCTCTAGCTTCCGAAGGTGCTCTGCCAGCCAATTATATCGACATGTCCATTATGTCTCCAACGAATTACGGTCCAAGCGGCAGATGTGACCCATTATTTTCCTCTAGTCAGATAGAATGGGACGCCCATCCAATCAGTCAGCCGCCTGAGTAAGTTAGGCGTGTTATTCTTGAAAAAAAAGGCTCATTGTGATAGGGTCAGACCTGGAAGCATCTGCAGCCCTGCTCCAGATTCCGCGGCGTCGCAGCCTGATCCCGTTCTGGCCGTCTCATTTCAACGAGACAGGTACGCACTTGAGAGACCTGTTGGTAATTTTCGTGAAACTGACAACTACGTTGTAGGTGTTATTCTGCAAACGAGACTGGGAACAATACCCCGCAAAACTCGGGTCTCTCAGGGTGAGACTTCTGCTGATGTTTCAGATGCGGGCAATTGTTGACGACTTCTCTAGGTCACGCGTTTTTGCTTGTGGATTGAATGACTGCACACGAGCATACAAGAGAAAGTACGAGCTCCAACGCCACCAGAGAAAGCACACGGGACTTCGACCGTACGGGTGCAGACTCATGACTTGTGATAGGGCTGGACAGAATGGATTTGCTAGGAAGGACCATTTGAAGCAGCATCTGCGACAGGTTCATCATGTGGAAAGCTAGATTTGTTTATGAAGTACTTCATTCTTTTGTCGCGGGCAAGTGAGCATGGAGTGGATCAAAATTTTGAGCATAAGGTGGGATGGTTTGCTATTGGGGTGTTTGGACACTGCCGGTGAAGGCGATAGGCTATTTATGATTTATGACGCTGTATTTCCTTGTTCGTTTGATGTTTATCTTGGGTCAATCCTGTCACCGTCTCAGAATGTTAATTCCATGCCCTGAAACTTTGTACTGAGACCTACGCCTGGAAATGAACACTCCTTGCGCTTTCTCATGATTCTCGAAGCTCGGAGGCAGCTATTCTCCCAGTTCACAATAAACGGTGAGATTTTATAACAGGATTTCGATTTAAAGCACAGGATCAAACGATATGGCCAACTTCGGTTGAGGGTGCGGGGTCAGAGGCTCGCTTAGAAACGGACCCCACTAGATCCTCGTATTGTTGACAATGTACTGAAGGCATTCTATTGCTGAATCAGACGTAGAATTTCTCTATTCGGTGTGTAGTCATTGTTTCAATGAGACAGAAAGTCATAGGCGCATAACAAACTTCCCGTGAGTTACTTAGCTAGCCCAGTAGAGTTTGCAAGGGAGAAGTCACCACACCGCCGGTGAAGGCATGTGGCGGGAAATCATCTTACTGGTGCTTCTCTCCATGATAGTAGCCAGAGATCTCGGAGTCGGTATTTCAAATAAACGCGGTTTAATGTCTCCATTGCTGTCAGGTCTCGCCTTCCAGGAAAGGGATGATAGAGTCCGGGTTCGCCTTGCGATAGCAAAATACGATGTATCACAATACTGCGCGGAAATGTGAAACATAGTGACATTGTCCTCAAGTTACTGTTAGTGGTTCCCCCTGAATTTGACATGACATTCTGAATTTGATGATCCACCAACGCGCCCCAGATCGAAGCGTATTCCCGCAGAGATTGGAGAAGGAGATATGCTGCCAACCATCATGCCTGTCAAAACCTAGACTTCTGTATCCAATGTAGCTCCTGCCCTCCTCAAAACGACCAATGACCCCTCGTTCTTTCTGCTGTCGTCAAAACAACCATCAGCTATTGCCGAGCTTTACACCTGGGACCTAGGATAAATTCTGCCCAGGTGCTTTTCCTCTCAAGTCTCTGTCTGCTTTGGAACCGAATTCGAGATTTGAGTATATTGGGGGTGGTTCTTCCAGGTGAATTTCGAGTGCATGGGTGTCAACTGGGTGTTTTTTGACATGACTGATGTTTCTGGAAATGGAACTTTTTTCCCCGACTGTTTTGACTTTGTCCGAGAAATTCGACCGAAAAACGAAGGGTGTGAAATGATATAATAACAGACTATTATGCAGAGGATAATGCCAAACATGACGCCCCATACGATTCCTGCGAGTGCGCCTTTTGAAAATGTCTGGCTGCTCTGGCTTGAAGTTGAACTTGTCGGCTCAGTAGTCGGCAAAAATGCAAGAAATGTAACTGTCGTAATGGATGCCATGCTGTAGTAAAACAAGACTTCGTGATGGAGGAAGTGTAGAAATATGAATGGTGGACTTGTGAAGAAAAAATCCTGATGTACTTCAGATGTCTTACATTCTTCCGCAAGTTGCCGCCAAAGACACTTGCCAAAAGGCGAGTGATAATAGCCCCAGCGTTTTCCGAGACTTTCAGAATCCGTTATTGATCACACCATTGGTCACATTTTCTGATGCCCTGCCAATTATAACAATTCATGGATGGACAATTTAGGAAATTTGGACGATAAGCAAGGAGGTTTGAAAAAGGTAAGATCTTACTTTGTAGTTTCTCCGCTTCAAGAATCAAGAAAAGAATTCATTGTACAGGTGTTCGGGCACGATACCACATGAGCCATATGTATGGTCCTCCGGACCCATGTGATATTCTGTCTAGTCTATGATCTGATGTCTAGATCTCGCTGGTAATAATCACTCTCCAAGCCCCTAGACTCCACCACAAACGCCGCGAAATCAAACTCCAAAATTGGGATTCTAGGAACGCTGCTTCTTAGCTGGTCGATCCTCTTTATCTTCGTCGGAGTTTTCGTCATTCTCAGAAGGGGCAGACTTTCTATCATCTGGCTTCTCATTCTCCTCGCTCTTCTTACTTTCCTTCGCCTCTTCAGAATCCTTTGTGTCCTTCTCAAAATCCCGTAGAAACCCAGGTCCAACATTAGGTATGTTGCGGGCTGTGACATCCAAGTCCGGGCGGACGTTCAATGGTCGCTCTGCTGCTCGTTGCCAGAAGTCGTGGGATCTGTTGCTAGCACCCGTAGCGTTCTGTTGGAGGAACTTAAAGAATGCACGTGCTTCATCTGGAAGCCCAAGAACGCGGAGGCAGCGGATGATGCGGCTGATACGTAGGTGGTTGTGGTCGAAGGATCTGTTCCATGGCTTTGGGCTGGTTTTGAAGTTGGGACCTTTCTTGACCTGGAGATTATTAGCGGTGCAGGGGTTCCGACTAGATATCAACTCACAACATGATCTCCCTCGATATCCTTCTCTAGAACCAGGCCATAAAACCACAAAATTCGGTTAAAGGCATCTTTGAGTCTGCTTTGCAGCTCGGGGCGGGATCGAAATGCTTTGAATACCTCCTCATCGATGATGGGTGCTGACCGGCCTACGATCATCGACGTCTCTGGGATGGGGAAAAGGGTTTGGATGTAGTCATGTTCATCCTCCAGGTCGCGGGCATTCATACTCAGAACATCCTTTAGAGTTCGTCGCCTGAAATCTTTCCCCGTGCCCTCGTAAAAGGCTATCAGGGGGTTCGAGGCCGACACGGCTGAGGATTTGCTGACAGGTGGACCGGCCATTCTTTGGTGCTGTCGATGCAACAGATGAGCTTTGACCTCGTTAGATTTTAATATATTCCGTCAACACTTGGCCTACCTAGCTTTTCTTATGTACCCAGCTCCGAGACCCGTCTGCAATCAATCGTGTGTGTGGAGTGCGGAAAGAAAGATAAAGTTTGGTGGTGAATGCAAGGCTGACACCCGCGGCAGAAGGCTGGGCGTACTCCTAGTGGACAAAAAAAGCGGCACTGATTCTGAATGTGCCACACCGAGTGGGACATTCACAATGGGCAATAATTAGTGCCGCTTTTTCTGTCCACCACGAGGCGTAGAATCTGCCAGACTAAGCAGGGATCTAAGTGGGGCCCCGGAGGCCTTCATTATCATCCCCTTCCCCTTTCAATGTCTGTTCACTTCGCCCTCAGTATCGCAATTCGAGCATGAAGCAGCCTTCATATCCCCCATAAATCTTTGTGGGAATGTACCCTTAATGAGGAGCAGATTATGGCCATGACATGGCCAAGTCGACGGCTCCATGAGATCCTGCTCCGTGCCAGCGCCAGCGAGATCCCCTTCTGCCAATCTTAGTCAGGTTCTATGCGCTGTTTTGCTAGGATAAATAAGTCTTTTATTTTGATTTGGATATGTCCTCAACTTTACGCGTTAGATTCATTTCCCCTTCAGCACAAACTTCCACTGATGAACTGCTAAGCCAGCTTCTACAGCGCTCCCAAGCACGTGCTTAAGTTTGCTACATTTGCTCCAAAACCCTCTATTTTACAAGTCATCGTCTCCCGCAGATATATTCACTATGCACCGCTGAATTCGGATCAAAATGAGATCCGTCTGCTATCAATCTTGCCCGCAGATGAAGGTCATGACGTTTCATGTTTACTGGAGCACGTATCTCTCATTAACCCACCCGAATATGTTGCCTTATCCTACTGCTGGGATGATGCAGCGGCGCGAAAAGAGATCAGGATCAATGGATAGGGTGTCCGAGTGACTTCGAATCTAGAATCTGCACTTCGTCATCTCCGAAGCAAAGGGTATCAAAGATTCTGGATCGATGCGGTATATATCAATCAAAAAGATGGGTTCGAGAAGACTCACCAGCTATTGTGAATGGGCTCCATCTATCGCAGGGCCAAGGAAGTGGTCGCTTGGACGGGCGATGAAACTTCAGATTTTCCGAAAGCTTTGGGGTTCGTAGATTCGCCGTGGGACATTTTGCAAGAACGAAATGAGGATCCTCCGGCCCAGCCTGCAGCTTTCTTCTACGACTCAGAATACGTTGATTATCCTTGGGCATTTCCATCATTTCGAACGGCGGTCGAAAATGCTAAGCGCAAGGAAAGAGGGCTGGGTACGCCCAAGACAGTACCAGAGGGGTCTGAAACGCCTCCAATTGAAAAGTTGAGAGCCTTTTGGGCTTTTCTGGATCGACCTTACTGGAGAAGAGTATGGATAATACAAGAGCTTGCTCTTGCCAGGCAAAGCTCGGTTCACTGTGGGCCGCATAGCATCGACTGGCGGACACTCAAGAAGGTCTTAGAGAAGTGTGGCACCGCCACGATGTCTTCCCTGATGTATAGTCAAATCACAAGCCCCGAGTTTGTGAATGCACAGCATTTGCCCCAATTCCATACCGACATCTCGAGCGGGAAACCTTTGAAGTTCTTGGAAGCCCTCCAGCGAAGCTTGGGCTCTTTATCGACAGATCCCAGGGACAAGGTAGTCGCTCTCCTTAGTCTTGTATATGACGGCGGCCATTTCATTCCGGTACCGAACTATCGACAGTCGCTGGAATCTGTTTGCGTGAGCATAACTATGTCCGCTATCTCTAGCCTTTCAACGCTTGACTTCGTCACCATGCTTGGATGTGGGGTCGGCAGTAACGTCGGGCTACCTACCTGGGTCCCCAATTGGCTGGAATTGGATTCCTCTTTGGCATACAAGGCCCTCGAATATTTACTCAGAAGCAAAAGTCGAGGTATGAACGTTAAACCCTCAGATGGGTTTCTGAACTCTGCTGGTGGGAATCTGCCATCAGTATTCTCAACCGACGGCGCTAAACTTCTTGCGAAGGGGGTCATTTTCGATAACATCCGCGTGCTTAGTCCAACCCTGGAGGAGTTATCGGTAAATAGCTTGGGTAAGAAAGACGCGTCAGAAGTGGCTCCTGCCGGTGGAGTTAATCCTTACGGTACAGATTTCGAACTCCTCGATGCTATTGCCCGAACGTGGACTATGTACGCCAAGCGGGACATTCGCCACCGACGAGACATCGTCCTGAACCTCGTGTTCGACTTCTGGACACGAGATCCAAGGTTCGGAGTTTTCACGAATGAGTTCAAAGTCTGGCTATTGCAAATGAAGTCATTCGTGGTGGGCGACTTAACCATCCAAGAGCTTGCGACCCTAACATTACCAACGCCGCCGCTTGAACTTGCAACCAGAGCGTCACCAGAAAACAACATCGATGATAGCAGGCACTCGCGTCAACAAACGGCTCAACAGAATCCTGATTATGTGTATGACCTTCTTCGGGTGGTGGAAGAAGCTTTGAGCGACGGGATAAGATTCATGAGTATGTCAGATGGCTATGTTGGCTGGGCACATCCTCAGGCTAGGATAAACGATAAAATTTGCATTCTGCAAGGATGCAGTGTACCAGTGATCCTCCGTTCAAGGTCTGAGGGTGGCTATTATCTTGTCGGGAATGGATACGTTGAGGATATCATGAAAGGCGAAGCGTTGATTGGACTTTAGGAGCACGACTGGCAAGAGATCAAGATCCATTGATAGCGCGGGTTAAAGTTACTAGGATTGAAAGGGTGTGATTACCCAAATGACTCCTCGGCCACCGGAAACTCGCAGGACACACGCAGGCCGTCAAACACAACACGTCGGGGCTTTCTCGCAATTAAAGGCTACTGCGGATTCCCTTAAGACACACGACAATTGCGTCGTGCTTAAAATATCATATACCGTATTAACTCTGTAGATACAGGTGAAGCTAGCGCTTTAGCGTCGTGGATGAGTGGTTCAAAAGCTCTCGCTTGCTTGTGTGGCGTTTCCAGCCACGACCCTTGAATTCCCCAACTCCTTTATTATAGAAGCTAGTAGAAATTCCCGAGTGCAATTATGTCTCTTCAAATTAAGAGGAAGAGCCTTGTTTCTTTAGAATTTAATTTATTCGTGGTTTGGGGCTGCAACTGCGAGAAGAAGAAACGACGCTAAAGCGCTAGCTTCACCTGGTATCTACAGAGTTAATACGGTAGTGCGTTTCAAGCGACTCTACGCATCGGAGCATTTTCGTCCAATCCACTCGAGGTTGTTAAGTTCCTTGCTTTCTTCGCCAGGATTGTGTGTACTGTAGGAAGCGCCAAATGGAGTTGCGCGCGCAGCGAATAATTCAGAATCAGATACATCGCATCCAAGACTCATCGAAATATGCAGAGCGGAACTTTCCAAAGTGCAGGCAATAGTCCTGGGACCTGGTAGTCCCTTCTTGAGGCGTATCTGCAAGCCACTCCATAGAGCAAACAATCATCTACTAGGAACTTTGCTGGTGGAAAATTGCGGAGTTTCGAAGACTCGAAATTACATGTTGTCTGGGTCAAGGTATTCAAGAATATTCACGGGAGCATACATCGTCAGCTTCAAATCCGACCGCCATCGATAATTCAGCCTTGATTTCAAGATGATTTTGGCTTCTCTTGCATCGCAATTCCCAGACCTCGCGGGAAGCAGCATGATGGGATGATGTGAAGCTGAGCAATTGGTGGACTTTTCAATCGTATTCATAGCTCTGAATAAGGGCACAGGTCATCCGCCTGGATGGTGAATCATCTCTCGCTCGAAGCTAGATAAATATTACCACCTGTGTCTCTTTTCAATCCACGGCAGCGATCCCCAGAAGCCATCTCGGATACATTATCAACTCAATCACAATACACCAAGTCCATCCAGTCCAGTCACGCTTATCCTCTGAAACCCGAAGCATTCATCATGCCTAAGCAAGACATGTCCAAGTCTGATGCGATGCGAGTACAGTCTACTCAGGTAAGCATACATTCGTCCAAATGCCGGAATTTATGGAAATTGACTAACAAACCATTTCAGGCCAAAAACGGAGGAGACATGAGCGCCAACGGCTTCGCAGCCAGAGCTCAAGCCGCTGGTGATAGACTTGCCAATTCCAACAACGGCAACGCTGCCCACCGCGGATCTGGAACTTTCGGCAGCGGATTCAGCGCCAAAAACTCGGGTAGAAATACCGGCAGCGGTGCTCAGGGCCAAAAGTGAAGGCGGTGCACAGAACCACCTTGTTGTCTGCCGTGACAGTAGGATTCTGATAGTCGTGGAAAATGTCTGAAACGGAAAAGCGGTGTGATCAGTCTGGATCACTCAACACACTCATTAGCAAATTAAAAACAATAGATTTTGCACAGCTTTTGTGAAATAATATGAGGTTGACACTGAGGTTGATTTCCCATCGTGGCTGTACAATGTGGGGTAGCCAACCACCACCCGTGACTCGTCACTACCTCCCACACTCAAGCATCTGGGCCTCTGGCAGTGCAAATTGGCACTGCGCCTTGGAAAAAGTGAAGATTTGCATTGAGGAGGTGTATATCTTGTAGAATGTGCCAAGGAGTTCCGAAATTTTCGTGAGTTGAGTTGAGTAGTTGATGCCTTTCCGCGTCGTGAGGTGTAATTCACGATGGCTTCCTCCACCAATTCCTCCGCAATAACCACTCCTCTCACTCCAACCACAACTTCAGTCCTCACTCCCTCAGCATACCCTACACCTACATCAAACGCTCCAACCTCCTCACCTGCAAGCCAGGCTCTACCCATCATCATCCCACTAGCAATCCTCGCATTTGGGGTCCTCGTGCTCGTAATATGGTATCTTCGGAGACGAAATAGAATGAGACGGAAGAGACAGAGGAGAGAAGGATCGAGGGACGAGAACGCGAATAATAAAGTTGATAATAAAATTGATGGGGATTGGGGAGTTTTGTGTGGGTGTTTTAAGTTATGTTGAGGGAATGCGATGATACCAGAAAGCTCTTTCGAAAGAGACGAATTACACGAAAAGGAAGAAGATGTTTACGGCATGGCGTTGGGGTAATGACTGTTATCTATGTCGGTTTCGGGGCGGTGGTCTCCCGAAGAAAATGTCGTGGCTGTAGAACATTTCTCAACATCGAATTCGTACAATTTTTATCCAACCTGTCCGTGATTCTCATGGCTCATTTGGTCTGACTTTTCGACTCTATGTCGCCGTCTTTTCTCTCCCCACCTATTTCCTGAAAGATTCATTCCCAGCAAATCAAAATTGCGATAAAGAGGATCTCTTCGCTGCATATACAGCGCCTGGAAAGAAGTCGAGGGAACGCATTGAGGCCTAGAGAAAAACGTGGGAGGGAAACAACTGATAGAGAAAAGGCCCTGAAAGATTCCATCTAGCAAAGTCTGGGGAGTTCATCACATAAAATATAGTTTAGCTGCATCGTGCTTTCCTGAATGCAACTATTTGCGCGCGCACTTGAAGAGCAAATCTCTACGTAAAGTGAGCGGGTTCGAGGAAGGCGTGTACTCCGGGCTGTCTTTCGTTGCCTGCGCCGTTTGCATAACACTTCCAATGCAAACAATTCTCATAGAAGTCTCCTTGCGACTGCTGACAGAATTCGCCAGTATAGAATTTGGTGATTCTGACATGAAAGTGAAAAGAAGTTTGCAAGGTCCGGGACTCGCGATAGACAGAAAAAGCGGCACTAATTATTGCCCATTTTGAATGTCCCACTCGGCGTGGCACATTCAGAATTAGTGCCGCTTTTTTTGTCCACCAGGAGCGAGCCTGGCTTCGAAATTGAGGCTGACAGCGCACGGGCCCGTTCGCGAGGCACGGCTTTCACTTGAAACAAACAGTGATCCTGCCCCTCCTGTTTCAACTGTCCAGGACTCGTCTCGAATCCGCAAAATGGTGTCACCAGTTTGAAAACTTCTCTTCTCCTTTCTCTGTCCTTTCTACTGTAATTTCCATAATCTTTATTTCTCTCAAATCGTCAATATGTCCTACCAACCGCGCAGTCAAGAGCTCTCCTGGGCGAAGCCCCTCTCCATCGACCTGTTCCTCAAGGTCCTCAACGTTACCTTCCTCCATCCGTTCGTGGCATGGATGCTTCCGCTATGTATGCGAGCGCAAGCTATGTCGTGGTCGCATCCTGCCATGCAAACTGTCATCGGATACGCGTCTTGCTTAACGGCCCTCTTCTTCCTGAATATTTTGAACCGCCAGATCGCATACTCGAAGGCACGGGAAGTCGATCTTTCTGAAGAGGTAATTGTTATTACGGGAGGCGCGAGTGGTCTCGGACTGTTAATTGCGGAGGTCTATGGCATGAGAGGTGCTACGGTTGCGGTGCTGGATATCAAGGGGCTGGAATCAGGAGAAGCGAGAGGAGTCTCAGTCTACAACTGTGATGTTGGGGACAAGGAGCAGGTTGCAAAGGTCGCCGTTGAGATTGAAAGAGATGTTAGTACTTCTACCACTTTGAGAGACCTTTACTAATGAATTTTAGCTTGGTACCCCAACGATTCTCATCAACAATGCCGCCATTGTCAACGGCAAAGCCCTTATCGACCTCTCCGTTGAAGACATCGAGCGCAACTTCCGAGTCAATCTCCTTTCCCACTTCTACACACTCAAGAGCTTTCTTCCAGGAATGCTCCGAACGGGAAAAGGCACGATCGTCACTATTTCAAGTGTCCTTGGCCAAATTGGAGCCGCTCATTTGAGTGACTACGCCGCGTCAAAAGCTGCAATCACCGCTATGCACAAGTCTTTAGCCGCGGAGCTCAAATCGACACCCAACATCAAGACTGTTCTCGTATCACCGGGCCAGCTGACCACTCCTCTGTTTAACGGAGTTCGCACTCCCAATTCTTTCTTTGGGCCCGAACTCGAGCCTGTGGATGTTGCAAAGGAAGTGATCGCTGCTATTGATGCTGGCAGCAGCTCAGAGTTGGCAATGCCACTGTATGCCAGATGGATAGACTGGATGAATGTGATGCCGGTTGGTGTACAGGCTATCCTAAGGAAGATGAGCGGTGTTGATGGCGCTATGAAAGACTTTGTGGGAAGAGCTGCGACTGGAGAAAAGGGATCGCTGATATAATGCTATAATCTATTTTGGTGCTGGCACTGACTTAGACTGTAATTATGTATAATGAAATGCAATGTAAAACATTACCGCTGCTCATGATTGTCTTGAAACGATCGTTACTACAGGTCAATTCCTTGTCTACGAATGTTCACACCTCACAAATAACTATCATAGTTTCAAAATAGCCATATTGGACTCGACAACATGAATTTACAACAGATAATCAATGACTCTCAATACCGTAAACGTTGATTTGCTTGTGGTCACGTGTACTGTACCTGACGCGAAAACCTCAAAAAGTTTGGACGCGAAGAACTGCCTGAACAAGAAGCTTCCCCAAAATTACAACCACATCCAGGAAATTATTCCCGCAGTCAAGTCTTAGTATCAGAACATCCAAAAAGCCTTCGGTAGCAGAATACCGAGCACGAGTTCAAGATGCAGGCTCCAGTGGTGGTTATGAGTAAGTTCCAGACATCATGAGCTTTGGAAGCTCCCAAGGTCTTCCCTAAAATAAAAGCCTAGAGTACTGACAAAGCTTCGCAGATACCCAAAATGGGGACAGACAGACTGGAAGAAAGGCCCAGCTATCGAACATCACTGCGGCGAAGACGTAAGCTCCAGCAGCTCCCGAATTCCACCCACCAGGCGGCTATGATCCAAAGCTTACACACAACAGTGTCGCAGATATTATACGATCATGTTTAGGACCTAAGGCTATGTTGAAGATGCTGTTGGACCCCATGGGAGGTATCGTGTTGACGAACGACGGCCACGCCATCCTGCGAGAAATCGAAGTGTCACATCCAGCGGCGAAGAGCATGATCGAGCTCAGCAGAACGCAAGATGAGGAGGTTGGAGATGGAACTACGACTGTCATAATTCTTGGTATGCATAGGAATACGGAGATGCTATTTCGTACAGGAGCTAACATCTTAATAGCTGGAGAGATGCTCGCGCAGGCCCTCCCGCAATTAGAGCGAAATATTCACCCCGTTGTGATCATCTCTGCCTTCAAGAACGCCCTAAAAGATGCCCTCGAGATTATCGACGAGATATCTCTCCCTGTCGATATCAACGATGACGAAGCTATGTACCAGCTGATTTCCTCCTCCATCGGCACAAAATTCGTCTCCAGATGGTCAGAACTCATGTGCAGTCTCGCGCTCAAAGCTGTACGAACAGTCACTTTCGATGCTGGTGGTGGCAAGAAGGAGGTCGATATCAAGCGCTATGCTAGAGTTGAGAAGATTCCTGGAGGAGAGATCGAGGATAGCAGGGTTTTGGATGGTGTTATGCTCAACAAGGATATCACTCACCCGAAAATGAGGAGAAGAATAGAGAATCCCAGGATTATTCTGTTGGATTGCACGCTGGAGTATAAGAAGGGAGAGTCTCAGACGAATATTGAGATTAGCAAGGAGGAGGATTGGAACAAGATTTTGCAGATTGAAGAGGAACAGGTCAAGCTTATGTGCGATTCTATTCTTGCTCTGAAGCCTGATTTGGTCATTACTGAGAAGGGTGTATCTGGTATGTTCAGATGAAGCTGAAATTCAGGGACTTGGCTAATAAATCTAGATCTTGCTCAGCATTACCTGATGAAGGGTAATGTTACGGCTCTCCGCCGAGTCCGTAAGACAGACAACAACAGAATAGCTCGTGCTACTGGAGCAACGGTTGTCAACCGTGTGGATGATCTCCAAGAATCCGACGTAGGAACTGACTGTGGTCTCTTCGAGATTGAGAAGATTGGCGACGAGTACTTTACCTTCCTCACCAAGTGCAAATCACCAAAAGCATGCACAATCCTCCTCAGAGGTCCATCAAAGGATATCCTGAACGAGATCGACCGAAATCTGGCTGATGCTATGGCTGTTGCCCGCAACGTCATGTTCCACCCAAGACTTTCTCCCGGTGGTGGTGCTACTGAGATGGCAGTTGCTGTCAGATTAGGTCAGCTTGCGAAGAGCATTGAGGGTGTCCAGCAATGGCCATACAAGGCTGTCGCCGAGGCTATGGAAGTCATCCCAAGAACCTTGATCCAAAATGCCGGAGCTAGCCCCGTTAGAGTTCTGACTGCGCTACGAGCTAAGCATGCCGAGGGGGGAAGCACGTGGGGTATTGATGGCGACAAGGGAGCACTGGTTGATATGAAGGAGTATGGTGTTTGGGAGCCAGAGGCTGTCAAGTTACAGAGCATCAAGACGGCTATTGAGGTATGTCAATTTTGCTGCCATTTGTTTTCTGATACTAATCTAAACTATAGTCCGCTTGCCTGCTTCTGAGAGTAGATGATATCTGCAGTGCTAAGGCTGCTAGACAAGCTGGAGGTGGCGGCGCTCCAGGCGGAGAAGAATAGATGTCTTTGCAATGTTAGTGTACGAAAAGCAATGATAATGTAGCGCGGCATACCCTTGTATCATAGTATAAAGCTCGGGGCAAACACATGCGCAAATTTCTGCCAAAAGGAACCTCATCTGCCACGTATGAAGCTCCGGGACAATGCCTCGTGATAATACTCTGCGCCGGAAATATCGCCCTTCTTCACAGCTTCTAGAAGAATTCAAATTTCCACATGTTTTTCAATCATCATCGTGAATGATAACCCCCACCTCCTCCACACTCTTCATCTCCTCATCCTCCTTCCCCTCACCCCCATACGCCTCCGTACTGCCAACCTGAACTCTAGGTTTAATCCCACCACCACTCACTCCATTCTCCCCCTTCCCACCCTTCCTCTTCTTCAATTTCTCCCTCTTCTCCCTATTCTTCCTCGTCTTCTCCCGATCCCTCTCCTCCCTCTCCCTCCTCTCCCGCTCCCACTCGCCCCCCTCCTTCTCGTTCCTAACATCCTCATCCATCTGCCTCAATCTCTCATATTCCCTCCTCCGACTCGCCTTATAAACATGGAACTCTCCACTGCCCGCTCCGGCGCTGGAACCTTGTACATTGGTGACTATTTCTGGGGGGAGAGGCCCGCTGGGTTTGGTGAGCGCAGAAGAGGGGACGCGGATCTCTTGGTCGGGCTTTGCGAAGAGGGCATCGATGTGGGAGGCTGTTTCTGAGCGTGGGGATAGGGCGCGTTTCTTGAGAGGTCGTTTGGAGCGTGGGTCGGCGGAGGTGGGAATGCTTTCGGGGATGGGTTCGGACATTTTGGACGCGGTATGCTTTATTTGGCGGTTTGTGTGGCGTTGGAATATGTCGGCTTGGCTCCCAGGATCTTAGTAGCCTTGTGGTAATGGCAGTTGTTTCGTTCGTTTGCTGCAGTATTGTGCGCTTGCCTCCTTGTACAGAGCGCGATCGAATATAAAGTTCAAAGTTCGAGAAGCTTTCGATATCTGATTATTGATAGCTGACGTAACTTGCCTGATAAAACCGCCCCCCTGAAAATCACAAGCGATATCGCATCTCTGTGCGACGATAAGATGAGGGTGGCGGACAAGACTTCTTGAAACACTCAAATTGTTCCAGCATAGTGGAGTTTTAAGGAGTCCGAAATCGCACATTCATATATTACTCAGTCCTCAGTATTCTATTCTCGATTACTCGAGTTCTGTATTACAGTGTTTACTCGCAATAAAAAACACCTTGGATATACATTCAGCTGTACAAGATGGGGAAGCCCCGCATGATAATTCTGATCAGACACGCTCAGTCAGAAGGCAACAGTAAGTATCTCCTCTTGTAAAAGTTCTAGTTTCTCATATATTAATTGCATATGTTGTGCAATACCCTTGTCGTACACGAATTTCCACAAGAGTACAAAAATTGACACCCTACTAGAAAACCGCGACATCCACCAAACGATCCCCGATCACAGAGTCAAACTCACCTCCGAAGGCTGGACACAAGCCCTAGACGCGGGTCGACGACTACGTTCCCTGCTACGCGCAGATGACACTCTCCATTTCTTCACATCGCCCTACCGCCGTACGAGGGAAACCACAGAAGGCATACTCTCCACCCTAACCTCCGACGAGCCCTCGCCTTCTCCCTTCCCCCGCCACTCGATCAAGGTGTACGAGGAACCGCGACTACGAGAGCAGGATTTTGGAAACTTCCAGCCATGTTCGGCGGAAATGGAGAGGATGTGGCAGGAGAGAGCTGATTATGGACACTTCTTTTATAGAATTCCTAATGGGGAGTCAGCGGCAGATGCGTATGATCGAGTTAGTGGCTTCAATGAGAGTCTATGGAGACAATTTGGGGAGGATGATTGTGCTAGTGTTTGTGTGCTGGGTATGTTGCCTTCCATTTACCAGTAGTTGGAAAGTATGAGAGTAAATACTAACAAAAGTAAAGTAACTCACGGCCTTATGTCCCGCGTCTTCCTCATGAAATGGTACCACTTCAGCGTCGAATACTTCGAAGACCTGCGCAACGTAAACCACTGCGAATTCCTCATCATGCGCAAAAAAGAAGACTCGGGAAAATACATCCTGGAAAACAACCTCCGGACCTGGTCAGAACTCAAACGCGAGCGTCTGGCAGCAGCAGCAGGAAAGGAGAAATCCGGCTCCAATTCCTCAACCAACCAAGTCTCCGAAAAAGACAAAGAGAAAGAAAAGAAGCTCGAATCAGTAGCATCAGCAATCGGTTCCCCAATCCCACCCCGCAAGAAATGGGGCGGTTGTCCCAATGGCTGCGATCACGGTAAACATTCCTACCGTAAAGAAAACTCCATGCACGCCATGCAACTAAACGGCAAACCCATCTCCACATCCCCTATCACTGGTCCCGGCGAATCACTAGCATCCAGACGCCCAGCATCGAGGAGATGGCAGTCTTCTAGCGATGAAGACGAAGATGATCCACGGGGACGCATTGGACCGCCTGCTAGCCTCGATGTGCAGAAGAGTTTGGACGAAGTAGTCTCTAGTCCCGACGGAACACCGTCTTTCATTTCCGTAGAAGATAGACTGCGGAATCGACTCAAGAGTCCTAAAGGTGATCACTTACTACTCGTAAAGAGCGCAGGGCGGGATTTTGGAGGTAGCGCGAGTGGCAATACGAGTCAAGCGGGCAGCGATACTGAGTTTAGCGCTGAAGAAGACGCGAGGAAACGACTTGCGAGGGGGAAGCTGGTTAGTCTGGGGAGAACGGGTATGGGGAATGGAAATGGGATGGGGAAGAGGGAGCCGAGTGGGATGGGGAGGGGTGCGTTGGCGGATGCGTTGGGGGATCAGAGTGATGTTGGGAGTGACGCTGGGGATGAGGGGGAATTGGAGGATTTGAACGCTGCGGAGAAGGAGGATAAGAGTGTGAGGGGAAGTGTGTATTGAGCGAAATCGGATTCCTCTCTACCTCCCTTCTCTATTCCCACGGCTTACGAGTGATTGTTTATGAACTTATGATGTGGTTGCATGGCATAGCATAGCGCGCTCTTGGGGTTCCGCACTGCTGATATCAATTTGAAAAGTGGCATATAGACCAGGAATCAAAAAATGCAAAATGGGTAAATCATCGTGCGCTTCTACTAAGTACAATCTTGCCTGCATGAAGAACATATCGGAACATGGGCCCAAAATATCAGAACACCTAGAATTCTTCGACGAAATATACCAACAACGCCATATTCAAGACACCTCCGTATTACTTCATCGCTTGTATTCGTAAATTCGTGTATCGAGAGTCCTAGTTTCCTCTTCTTTCGTCCTATTCGTCCGAGGGTCATCTATTAGTAACAACGCATTCGAGATCTTTATCCGAAGCTCATTTCTGTTTCAAAGGTTAGCAACCAGTTACAAACCACTGGGAAATACAACATGAGACTCACCAGCATAAACAGGCGCCTGCCATGCCTTCGCCTTCGGCTTGACCTTCCTATCCCCGCTCAAAGTCCCCCCAGCCCGACTCCCACTCCTCCCCTCACTGCTCTTACTCTTACTGGTAGAAATGCTCCTTCGATCCCCCCTCTCACTCAGACCCCTTACCAACGACGGGGTCGGTGGGCTCTGCACACTAATTCTCTCCCCGTCCATACCCACTCCATAAATAACCGGTGCATCGGACCCCCTATTCCCGCTCAAAGTGCTCACAGGCGCAACGGATGCACAAGCAGCCGCAGCAGCACGTTGCGAAGCTAGACGCAGTTCGTCGAAATTGAAACTCCATTCACTCTGCGGATTGCTTTTGCGACTCTCACAATGTATTCGACCCTGAGTATCTTCCTTTGCGCCAGTAGGTTTGCCGAGCCCACATTTCTTTGTTAAGGTAGTGTAGAGTCGTTCTTGTACTTCTTGCGCCGTGGGCCGTTCTTCAGGTGTAGGGAGGATCATTTGCTCGATTAAATCGAGGATGGGGGAGATGCCTCTGAAGATATCGCCGTCTTTCTTCGACGCCTCTTTTCTGAGGGTTGCGACCCAGCTCTCGACCTGACCTAAGTTTTTGTGAAAGGAAGAATCGGGCAAGCCGCCGCCTCGACCGGGAGTCTTGTTTTTGGCTGAGCGGTGGGAGGAGAAGTTTCGGGAGGCGCGTTTGAAGAAGAAGGTCAGGATTTCGAGGAAGATAGTTCCGAGTGAGAAGACGTCGGCCATTTGGGGGTCATGTCTCACACCTGAATGCCGCTTCGTTCTGGTCGGTGAACTTGGTGGATTGGAGCCAGTGGACGTCGTATGTATTGAAGATGTATCGTTGGACGTTACACCTGAGGGCGAGGTTGCTGGCAGTGTGGAAGCTGCTGAATGGGGGGAATTGGTCTGGCTAGGTCCGGTTTGTCGTCGAACCATGGTTCCTCGCACAGTAGGCCGAGCATTGGGAGAGATGACGGGAACCGGTGCTTGTGGCCGCTGAGCGTTCTCGGGAGCCGAATAGTCGTATAACTCCTTGTCAAACCCTTTCTTCTCGCCATCGAGGGTCGAAGTTGGGAGGATACCAGAGTCGGCGAGAAAGATGTGGTTGTCGATATCTAGCATAACATTGGATGGTTTGATGCCACGGTGGGATAAGCCCTTGCCATGTAAGAATGCGACGGCATCGGCCAGACAATGGAGCCAATTCAAGAGGAGGATGCGTCGGTCTTGCTTCGCTAGTATCTTGACTGACTGAGGCGTTATATTGAGGAATGACTTCAACGTACTATCATTCACAGGCGTCAGGAGAAGATAGCCGCAGTCATGATGGATGTAAGAGGCCCAAAGGCATGTGAGATGGTCATGGTCGATCACCTTCATCGACTCGACACAAGAATGAAACTCCTCCTTGGGAATACGACCGGCCGTGGCACCCAGGGGTATTCTTCGACGGAGAAATAAGTCATCTGGCCTTCCGGGCAGGTGTACCTTATCAACATTGCTCTGTATGAGGCCCGTCACCTGGCCCACGGGACGCTTTTCTGCCAGCTCCAGAGGCACCACTTCGTCCTCGTCGTATACAACTAGCTCGCCTTTCTGGATATGTCTCAACAAGTAAACGAATTGCCGCTGGAAAAACTTTCTCTCCACTTTCTCGTCTTTATCGTATGTTAAACGGAGACGCTCTACCTGGTCCAGCGGTATAGGCAAATCGTCATCATCCCAAGAATCATCAATGACGCCAAAAATTTGATCAGGAACCCCAATGTCCACCAAAATCAAGAAAATCCGCTTCGCCTTCTCCTCAATCCATTCCATATAAGTGTCATCTGTCAAGCCATCGCCAAATCCCAAAGGTTCGTCTAATGGTAATTGTTCGTCGGGTCGTAGATTTGACAAGACAAATTGGCGAGTAACTGTACTCTCGATAAGCTCCTCATCCCACCACATTGTAGGAGTTTCAGGCAAAATTCTATTTGCATTTCGAGACGAACCGGTTCCTGCGAAGCTGGGATATATATGGGCATTGGTAGTGGCCTGCTGTTGTTTATTCACGACCAGGGATGATGGGCGATAGTCCATCTTGGTAGATCGCTCAGTTCCAGAGTCCAAGGTTGGCAAAGATGGGGTAAGGATGGCGCCGTGATTGGTTGATAGCAGACTTAAAGATAAGCGCCACCAACAGCCTCAAGGGTTGCGAGAGGGGTTCTGGGAAATGCGTGGGATGAGATATTAAAAGGAGCAGACCACTAAGTATCCCTTCCCACAAAAAAGGACGATCGAGATCAAAATTGCGAGATAATTTTAATGACAGAGAATTCTGGAGTGGTAGGCGTTGTGATTTCACTTTGGACCAAGCAATAAGGAGCTACATAGAGGCGAAATGCAGAAGACCTCTGCAGCGTGGCCTATGCCTGTTTGAGAGTTTTTTTCGTGTATCTGGGGCAAGCCCGGGCTTCATGGGGCAATCGGTCTTGTCTTGTGTGTACCAGTAATCGTGGTGTTGGGTAAAAAAAAGCAAAGCTCGCCTTTATCAACATCCTTGCAATCAATGGCCCGCGGGATGAACTTTATCGAAGCCCTCTTAGTGGGCTCCCGCATAGCTGACTTTGCGTTATTTTGCACATTCATCATTCTTTGGTCTGATCTCCAGAGTGGCAGAGTTTGATGCGATGACTGGGGTGCAGTAGATCGACGATTTGCTGGATTTTTGACATGGCTGGGGAATGCTTGTTTGAAGCCATGGATCTGAAGGATGACTGACGGTCTGCTGTGGCTGGCTCATGTCCTGCCAGCAAGCATGAATAAGTCAAAATGAAGGGAGGGGACACGGCAGGACAAATACGAGTAGCCTTTTCGTTGGGCAAACGCTCTTTACCACGAGACGTTTTGACGGCTGTCGACATGTGAATTAGGGAGTCAGTAGATCTTTTGAAAAGTTACAGCTGCGTCTTGCAGACTGTTGCAGTGAGAATTCCTGCACGATCTTTGAAACAGAGCTATTGTCTGCCTGTCAATTCATTAGCGTCGTCGTACTCGAAGGGACTGTGCAACTAGTCCAGCTTGAGTGATCCTGCCGCTCTTCTGCAGTACCCCTCGATGGGCCGGTTTGTACCTTCAATATCCAGAGGTGGAAATGAGCAGGCCAACTTGAGTCGAATATGTGGTAGTATGCCAAACCCTATCGATTTGGAAAAATGAAAAAGGGGTCGCGGATCACTCAAGTTTCCATTTTTGAGAGAATGAGGCAAATCCAAGCGGGCTTCGCGCCACCAAAGCCCCAGAAAGTATAATCGAAGCATGCAACAATGAAGGCTTGATAAGGGTCGTACAACAGAGGGGCACATTCCGCTGAGGTGGTCCGGCCGAAATCAGTAGGCTCGGATCAGGGAGTAGATAAGGAGAAATTCCGTGGAACCCTGGAAGCAAGCCCTCGTGGGCCCGGTGATACAGGAAATGTCTTGTCTCTCAATGCGTAGATTTCCCCCTCATTTGGTACGATGGCGCGTGGGTGATGCTATCAACAGAGTATGGCTGGTGGCCGATTGCTATCAGAACAGTCTCTTGCTCTGCTGACAAGCTGCTCAACCTGGGCTTTGAAACAGCACACCCTCCGAATATTGAACTTGAATCAACTGATACCGGCAGGTCATATGAAGCTGAAGGTCTGAGATCGATGGTCGTCGGATGACATGGGTAGCTTTTCTGATCAAGCACCCACATGGCTGCCATGCATCGACCCGTTGCCAAGCGGAATCTTCAGCAGGTGGACCTGAAAGCGGCAGGACGAGGTCTGTGTGTTCTGCAGAGGGCCTTGTGAAGGCGGCACGTCGAGTAATCTTGTCCTGGAGAATGCATCACGCCGCGGATGCCGTTGGAGAAGAGTCCAGGTTCCGCGGGGATGATGGGTAAGGACAGAGGGACCCTATTCCAAACGTGTTCCGAGGGGCTCGAATCAGGAGAAGCAATGGCTTCAAATTGGTTGTCAGGTCTGGCTACATTGAAGACCGATGCGCGAAGAAGTCGAAATCGAAAGGGAGAGCATCGATGGAGAAGAAACTCAAAATTTGGGGGCGGGAAAGTTTCATACGGCGAATGGTCACGTGCAATAATACCTCTCGCAAAGTTTCGAGTCTCAGTCTCGCATCATGTTGTGTTTTCTGCATTCTTCTGATGCTGAGGTAGTCCCTCATGCTGCATTTGCGCGATCTCTTTTTTCCGTGGCTATTGTTGCTTGCATTTAGTGATGAGGGCTGAGGATCTTCGCTGCGCAGTAAATGCCCTGCAGCTGTTCATTTCCATGACGGATCTCGGGATCTAAGCAAGGCTCATACAGTACCTCTCCCGACTTTATGACTACTTATCTCTATATTTTGGCTTTACGGAATGCTGCAACACAATAGATTGGCCCGTGTAACTATTCAGATGTCAGCGGGGCGGTTCAAGTCCAAGTTCGAGATGTTAACCAAAAAAAAAACCCCTGCAAAAAATCGCAAAGTAAATCGATTCGAGGGCGTGTTGTTATTATTGCAGGGCCCAAGAAGAGAATAAAATTTTCTCTGAAATTGTCTTCGAAGCCTTGGTTGTCGGCCATCCATGATTCTATTCCCTCGAAACTTGGCCCCTATCAGATAGCCATACGTATCGATTTTGACCCGTTGGAATGCGATGCTCAACGAATCAAGCGGCTTCCTCTGTTCCAGCAAAGTCAAAGCTTTGATCTACACTCAATTTAAAAAGGAAACCCAACTCGTCTCCAAGCTCCCAACCACCAGTCCAAACACCGCCCCTCAACCACTGTCTCAAGCCGAAGGAAGATTTACCCGCGTCTAACACTATAGTGTCCACACATCGAACTTCCTGTTGCAAATCGCAATTCTAAGAAACAGGTTTATTTTTCTTCCCAAAGTAGCCATTTCCATGTATATCAAAGTTTCAAGCATCAGATGTCGTCGCTTCCCGCAACCTCTCCAGCTTCTTTTCCCGCTATGCCTCTCAAAGCAGCCCTTTTCTTGTACATCAAGTTCTAGTTTCAGATAAGCATAAAACGAACCCAATTAAAAATCGTATCTCTAAGATATGGGGTTTATACGCATTTCGATGTTTTGTGTTTGGGGGTAATTTGGGTCACTGGTGGACTTGCCTATTTGGGACATTCCTGGCATGTTGGCTAGGTCCATCTCCCCTTGGCGGGTTTCGCAGCTTCATGAGGCTGTCGTAAATTGCGAACAGTTTCCCACCAGCATGGGATTCGTTCGATCAATGATTGGGAACTTTGTTGCACATCGCATTTTTGAATGTCAAATACTTTCGCTTGAAAATGACAAATACTAAACTCGTTGGGGGCTGGATTCATCCATATCGAGCTAGCGTCTCGTAGCTTGATATAAAAATACTAGTATTTTTGATCGCATTCGAGATTTTTGCCCTTCTGGAAGAATGTTGCATGTCGCAAATTTGAATTTGAAATACTGGAAATGACAAATACTTCGTTTGTGGAATGTTGGCTGCTTAAATATGTCTTCTTAGGGCCTAGCCCCGAGCTCCTACGCTGAGACGTTTCAAATGATGGGAAGAAAAGATTTCAGTTGAGCGTATGGAGATACGAATATTCCAAGAAATCTACTGTATTATGTTCATAGCCAAATATCATAAGTCCTAGGAGAAGTCAACTTTGAAGGACATTCTCTTTCCAAACGCCACGCTAAAGCCGAGAATTCTCCGTCCAAAGCGCGATTTCAACCTCCACTCGCCAGATGGCTTAACTTTCAGAAACTCCCTTCTGCCCTGAATCAACCCGATCCAAGAGCCCCAGTGCGACATTAAATCAAAGACTTCGTTGACCATAACCCAAAACACACCCCAACACCTCGCGAAAGCCAACCAAAACTGGCACCAAAACCAAATTCAAACCCCCTACTAGTAAACTAACCCCTCTCTATAAGCATCCATCCAAGACCTCAATCCTTCATTCAACAGATCCAAGCAAAATCTCGATGCTAAATCCACAGTCAGTCCTCTGTTCTTTCACATCACGTCGTATCGCATCACTTCCTCCCACATCCCAATTCCTCCTCCCTTTCCCATTCTCTCCACGTTCTCCCTTTCTCTTCCACCAAAAGGAAATTTAAAAAAAACTGGACCACTTACGAACAGCAACCTCCTCAAGCCTTACCCCATTCTCCAACGCTTCAACCGCAGCCTCCAACCTCGCCGAATTATAGCAATGATACTCCCTCTGCAGCGCTAGCATACGTTCCCAACACTCCGCATCGCTTTCTTTCTCTGATACCGGGAGGTCTATTGTCTTTTGCGAGAAGACTCCTGTGGTTGGTGAAGATGGTGTGGTGTTTGTGGAGCAGTGCGAGTTGGAGCGCGAGCGTCGGCGGTGCGGGGATGAGGAGCGGAAGGGGAGGAGGAGGGATGGCATGTTCGTTGTGTTTGGCTGTATGGTGTGATAATAGTGAGGCACGTGATAGGTGTACTTTGGTACTTCGGTACTTTGCTGAAGCTATTCCAAGTCTCCAGTAACAGAATTCTCGAAACGTAATATCAAAAGCAAAGATCAGGTAAAAGTCGCCACAAAATAAATTCGCAGTCGGTCCTTCTTAAAAGAAAAAGAAAGAAACGGGGAATGAGTCATGAGAGAAACACAGCACAATTTAAATCAGAACAGTCAACCCTTTGTCCTGATGTGCGTCGCCGATGCTTCCGGGTCGGGTCATGCATGTGCGGTCAGCAAGACAACCGCACCGCTACTCAGCCCCAGCCAATTTTCTTGTCTGCGACTCTGCATCCATACAAGCAACTCTGACCACGCGTCTATCCTCCCGAAAAAATGGAAAGCTGACTACCTACTACTACTAAGTTCCTAATTTAAAAGAAAAAAAATTACATACGATGATTGCATGTTCCCGTTTGTGTTTCCCATGGCTTCGTATGACGCGACTGTTACTACCCAGTGTACACCAAAAGCGGACAAATTGGAGATAAGAGCACAACATATGACGAAACGCCTGCAGGCCATTTGCCGGGGATGCAGTGCCGTGGTCTGGCCTTTTTTTTTCTCTTTCGAGCGGAGAGAAGGAGGCTGTCAGTCTCAGGCGGTGATGTGTGTCGACTGTCAGACGAGACGGGCAACTTTATTTCATGATTGTCGTGCAGCGATTGCCGGATTCGGCAATGCAACATTGCGCATTGCGGTGTGATGCCGATTTGCAGCGGGGGATCGTCGCTGCGAGGTGCAATTTGGTGATGTCGCGTTTGCGATGTCGGATGATCGGTGAGGTGATTACTGGATGTTCTTTTGACATTTTTGAGGGGAGGGGAAGGTATGCCGAGAGGGATCAGATGAACAAGGTTAAAGAGGTAAATGCGCATGTGCTTGTATCTTTGTACTGTATTTTTGTCTTATAGATAAGGAATGTACCATGTGGTATTAACACCCTGTTGCTTCAAAGGGGTTTTGTTCGTATGTGATGCGAAATGGGAGATAAGAATGGAAGAATGGGTTTTTGGATCAAGGAGGGATTTCTCGACTTCCATGAGCATGGCTTCCACTTGCACTTCGATCCAGCTCATTCTTCTGCGCAAAGAACCTACCGCCATGCCTTGTAGGCCATCCATGATGCCAGTTTGAGCGTGTAAATATACCGCCTTTAGTGTCTTGTTTGAGGGCCATGCTGCTGTGGGTATTTTTAGTATCCTCTTAGGATTCTCGCTTTGTGTAGAGGAGCATAGAGTGGTACTCTAAGATTTTGAAGCCCTTCCGTAACGCCCCGAAAGTACTTCAGGAGTGGAATTTTCACCGCGAGGCAGATGGTGCATCGCTTGGAACTCATTCCAGTCTCCAGGTTTGATGTGTCTATGGATCACAAAATCGTCAGATGAGTATCCAAATACTCGGGAGAGAATAGAAGACTCACTTGTAACCCCTCAAAATTAAAGCAGGAAAGTCCTTGATCGTAGGCGTGACATGCGTTCCATGAACCAAGTCATAGAACCCCTCAATCTCCAACCCAGGAGTCTCAACATCATCCACCATGAACTTCACATTCCTGGGTGCTCACGCTCATCCTTCGAAAACCCCTCCCTCCACTCCCTGATCTTATACTACCATCTCCCATCCTCGAGCACGTAGTCCTGCATACTAGATTCGATGGACATGGAACGGTTGCCGCCGCCATATCCAACATCTTCGAACTCGATGTCGAGATCTCCTTGGATGGCGATGGAGGCTTGTGTCATCGCGAGAAGGGCTACTGAGGACCTAGAAGGGGAGCTGTAAGAGCAAGGTACTTTGTTTGAGACATTTATTGTATGGAGCATATACTGGTGGCCGTTCGTGTGATGCACATGTTGGATGCTCGTCCTGGAGGCGTAAAAGGAGTTTGCATTGTTGATAATGGAGAATGGGGAGCTGCTTGAAAATGATCCGATGGCTGCAGCGCTGGCTGGTAGATCAGACGCTTGTGTTGTTTATTAGGCGGCGCCATGTTGTCCACAGTGCAACACTATGTTTCGGGTGCTGTCGAGCAAGGACTTGAAGCCGAAAGTTGACGCACGGACTGGAATGTCCTCTGTGGTCCAGAGAAATCGTGGTACTTGCACATTCTCTTGAAGATCAGCTCAAACTTTCATATACCATATCCGCGGGTATGGAAATAATAATTTTCGAAAATGGATAAATAAATAATTGGAGCACTTTGATGGCATAGATTATCGTTAAAATACCTAGTTACATAAGCGTACATGAGACCAAAAGCTCGAGCGACATTGACACACGTCCCTTACCTTATTCCTTGTCATCATCGCCCTTTTTGGTTTCAGCATCACCGCCCTCACTATCATCATCTTTGCTCTGTTCTTCATCCCCATCCTCTGCTTCCTCCTCCTCCTCTTCTTCCTTTGCCAATGCTGCTCGTCTCTCCTTCTCCTCTCGCTCAAGCGCCTCCCATTGAGCATCTTTGTCACCCTTGATGTATTCGACCGGGTTTTTGAGAGTGTGATCGGCGCTCACGATTTGTCCTCGTCCAACCAAGGTGGCTACGATAGATGCGCCAACAAAGAATGTGAGCACAAATCGGTAGGTCGAGTACCACGCTGGAAACCATCCTCGAACTGTAGCACGAGCGTCTGCAAAGTACAAGAAGTTGAACGCCAGGAATTGCGTGATGAGCGCATATTCTACAGGCATGAAGATCGTGGGCCATGCAACTGCTGGTGCGATGACTCCGTACATATATCGGCGGTAGCTGTGGTATCCTCCATATCCGGCGTATTCTAAGCCCCAGTGGATAGCTCCGAGGAAGGAAATAATCTGACATTTCGTGAGTATTGAAACAATCTGTCGTCTCTGTCTTGTTTACTTACCACTGCACCGTATCCAATTTGAATTGGAGTAATCCAGTCAAGAAGTTGGTGGGCTGTCTCGGGTGACATTAGAAGTCCTGAGCCGTTGGCATGGGCATGGTTGATATCATAGGCAAGATAGACCGTTGACAGCGATGTGGCCGCGTATGGGAGAACGCCAGCAGCCCCAATATACAATGACTCCTTCGGGACTTCGCTCAAAGAGAAGGTTTCCTTGATTGTGGTTATATCCGACTTTATCGCGCCGAGCATTTCGGCATCATCTTCACTCGTCTTGTTCCTGCCATCGAGCACAGGAACAGTGGAAGATTGAGTTGAGACGGCTTCGGGATGAGATTTGAGTACTTTATCTCCGACTTTGGCCTCTGCTTCTGTGTCGACCTTATCGAAGGGTGGTCCGGCTTTGTTGGTTGCAAAGAGTACTGGGCCTCTGCGGGTACTGGCGAGGGGGATAGAAGCAAGAACCTGGGGCCTTTTATTGCTCAATTGGCGGAGGGGAGCGGCATTGCGAAAACTGGCGGAAGCTGCACTATAGCTAGACCTCGACGTTGAGACCTTAGAAAAGGTCTTTAGGAGTGATCGTGTGGCTGTTGTGCGCAGCATTGTGTTGATGGATAGCAGCTTGGATCAAGCGCTCGAGCTTCCCCGCAATCCGAAAACTTGTAACGCAATAAATCGTCAAACGAAATCCCAATTTATGACGTCGCGAGCTACGGAATTAATTAGAACGACAGGTTAAAGGCAGAAAGTGAGGTTATTCACGACGATGGAGAGGGGATAGGGAGAGGGAGCTGGCCACGAAATACCGCGGAGCTGTAGTTAATTCCTCTCTTTCCCAATAGAGCAAAGCTCACCTAACAATTGTGACGTAGTTGTGGAACGCCGAAGCGTCGCTGGCCTGGCACTGGCACACGCGTTGTTGGCTGATCCATTTTTTGTACGATAGGCAGAAGTTGGAAGGATCGTCGTAAAGGTGACTGTGGCTGTGGCTTTTGTATTTACGTGCTTGACTGAAATAAATACACGTTCATCTTACGGCCCAAAATATCGTGTGAATATTGTTCCCTCCCAGAACATATTTTCTAGTTGTTCGATCGAACTGCACTGCGCCTCCGCTGTTGGCGGGGAACCTGATCCACCATCCAAGTTCTCCTTGACACGAACACGATTACCAGTCTATGAGTGCACGACAAACCCCTACGAATTCCATGAACTGATGACCTGAACGATATCACCAATAACCCACTGCGGTCAGACACGATAATTCCCGATGCGGTTGACGACGATTATACGAAAAGCTTGAACGTGAGGTACCCTGCCAGGGTGACGGCACTCGATCTCCAAGATGTTGGAAGGACTCGTTTCCTCGTTGCTGAATCGCTTCTTGGGCATGTACATACGGAATTTTGATCCTGGGCAACTCAAGGTTGGAATCTGGTCGGGCGATGTCAAGCTGCGAGATCTCGAGCTACGCAGGGAAGCACTGGACCAGCTGAAGCTACCCATAAATGTGGTGGAAGGACATTTGGGACAATTGACACTGAAGATTCCATGGTCGAATCTGCGAGGGCAGCCTGTGCAGATCGACATTGAGGATGTCTTCCTCCTTGCAGCGCCAAAGGAGGATGCCGAATACGATGAGGAGGAAGAGGAACGGCGGAGACAAGCAGTCAAAATTGAGAAGCTGGACAGTGCCGAAATGCTGAAGGATAGGAATCAGGAGGGCATGAGCCAGGAAGAACAACAGAAGAGCCAAAGCTTTACAGACAGCTTGGTTACCAAAATTGTCGACAATCTCCAAATTACTGTCAAGAATATCCACGTCCGCTACGAAGACTCGATTTCCGCCCCTGGCCACCCCTTTGCCCTTGGTGTTACCCTCGAAGAATTCAGTGCCATTAGCACAGACGGACAATGGAAACCCACATACATACAAGATTCGACTGGACCTACACACAAGCTCGCCACCCTGGGCGCGCTAGCTGTGTATTGGAATACAGACACTTCATTGTTAGGGACTGGCAGGGAGGCAGAGGTTCCTGACGCAAAAGTTGCTTCGCACGAGGAAATGCTGGAGAAGTTCAAAGAGATGATCGTGCGGGGTGAAGACCCAAAAACGGCAAATCACCAGTTTATTCTGAAGCCAGTCAGTGGGCAGGCAAAGATTGCAATTGACAAATCTGGGAAGCCCGACAAGCCGCATATCAAGGCCGGCTTGATCTTCGATGAAATTGGACTTGTTCTCGATGATGATCAGTATCGAGATGCTCTCATGATGGTAGATTTGTTTCATTATTTTATTCGCCACCAGGAATACAAAAAGCTGCAACCAAAAGGTGTGTCTCCTAAGGAGGATCCGAGGGCATGGCTTAAGTTCGCTGGCAACGCTGTGTTGAGTAAGATCCACGACCGAAATCGGCGATGGTCCTGGGAGTTCTTCAAAGAAAGGAGAGATGACAGGATTCGTTATATTGAGCTCTTCAAAAAGAAGAAGAAGGGAACCGATCAATTGACGCCGGATGAAGGTTCCGAACTCGACAAGCTTGAATGGAAGCTCAATTACGAGGATATGCGCTTCTGGAGATCATTGGCCAGGAATCAGCTGAAGAAAGAAAATGTCGGCGTTAAGAAGACTCCAACAGCCAAACAAAAGCAAGGCTGGGTTGCGTGGGCATGGGGCTCCAAACCTCAAGAGGAGGAGGAGGACCCCGAGACAACAATGACCGAAGAGCAACGTAAAGAGCTGTACGATGCCATCGAATGGGACGAGAAGACTGCTATTGCCGAGAGTGTGGATTTACCAAAAGATACCGTGAAGATGCAACTCGATGCCTCCTTGAATACTGGTAGTTTCACGCTCAAGCGCGATCCTCATGATAACGTCGTCGAAGTTCTTAGTTTGTACTTCGATGCGTTCCGCGCAAAGTTCCTTCAGAGACCAGAGTCTTTCCTGGCCGACGTTAGCCTCGGCGGCTTGAGGGTCAATGATGGAACGACGCCTGACAGTCTGTTCCCTCAAATCGTCCGCGTCAAAGATGCTCCAGATACCCCAGCAGCACAGAAGCCTCAACTTGAAGGAACAGATATAGAAGACGATGTTGTGGATCCTTTCTTCCAATTCCAGTTTGAGAAGAACCCTCTTGATGGCGCTAGCGATTTGGCTCTCACCGGAAAACTGAAGCCTCTCGAGATCATCTGGAATCCACAGTTCCTCGTTGGTATCATACAGTTCTTCAAACCTCCCGAAAGACACATGGAGTCTATTGGGGCGCTTATGGAGACCGCAGGTGCGACTGTGGAAGGTCTACGGCAACAGACCAGAGCTGGTCTCGAGTTCGCTCTAGAAGAGCACAAGACACTCAATGCGAAGTTGGATCTTCAAGCTCCTCTTATCATCGTCCCTGAGAGCATAACTTCTAAATCGACAACATGCTTGATTCTGGATGCTGGTCACATCAGTGTTAATAGCCAACTTGTCGACCAGGATACTATGAAAGAAGTCCAAGCTAAGCAGAGACAATCATACACCGAGGAAGACTACAAGCGTCTTGAGTCCTTGATGTACGACAAGTTCTTAGTTAAACTATCGTCTACTCAGCTCCTGGTTGGCCCTTCGATTGAAGCTACAAAGTCACAGCTCGAAAAGAGGGATGACTCGCAATCAATGCATATCGTCGAGAAGATCAATGTTGATTTCATCGTCGAAACTTCCATCATTCCAAAAGCGCCTAACCTCACAAAGGTGCGGATTTCTGGACATCTTCCAATTCTCCATGCGTCGGTATCAGATAAGAAATACAAGAGCTTGATGCGCCTCATCGACGTGGCAATTCCAAACATGGATGATGACGACAAGAAGCCTGTCAAGCCATCTTCGTCAGAAAAGGCTGTAAAGGCTCCAAGACCCCGCACACAGAGCACGGTCTCCAAGAAGTCCGCAAAGTCTGCAAAGGCTCATGAGCGCTCGTCGTCGACTTCGTTCAAATTCTCCACTCAAGAGGCCGTTATAGTTCAAGATGAGTCCTCTGACGACGAGAATGAGTTTGAGGATGCCCCTACTGGTAGTCCCAACGAAGATCTCAAGCTTCAACAACGGAACTTCGAGCTCAAATTCGAGGTGGATCGTTTGCAAGGCTCGCTCTTTAGAAGTGATCCCGAAGGAAGGAAACCAGACCAGCTTCTTGTCGAACTGGTGGCCGATAACTTCTCCCTTGATCTTTGCGTCCGTCCCTACGACTTGATCATTGAAACTTCCCTGGAGTCGTTGGTTGTCGATGACTACGTCGACAATCCTTCTGCAGAGTTCAAGTCGATTGTCTCATCTGGCGACGTTGAGTCCGAAAACCAAAAGGATCTTATTCACGTCAAAATCATCATCGTCAAGAGAGACTCGCCAGAGTTTATGCCGAAATATGAGGGCGTGCAAGTAAACATTGACGTTGCAATATCTACAATCAATCTAGTCGTCACCAGGAAGACTCTCCTCACACTCCTCGATTTCATCTTAGTCACATTTGCGAACAACGAGTCCGCGATTGGAGGAGAGAGCCCTGCCTCCAAGGATCTGCTAGAAAGCGAGAATGAGGAACAGCAAGTTGTGGAGGCTGATAAATCAACTTCAAGCTCTGTTCGCATTAAGGTCGACTTGAAGAGTATTCGCTTGATACTCAACAACGATGGTATTCGTCTAGCTACACTCTCTCTCAACGCTGCTGATGTTGGAATTTTCGTCATGGGCAAGACATTGCGAATCGCCGCAAAACTTGGCGATCTTAGTCTGCTGGACGACATCAATCAAGGTGCATCCGCCGATTCTAACCTTCGCAAATTGATCACCATCCAGGGAGACGACTTGGCCGATTTCCGTTACGAGACTTTCGATCCTGAGAGCGGTAAAGCGTATCCAGGCTATGATTCCTCGATATATCTTCGCGCCGGTTCTATCAAATTGAACTTCTTGGAAGAACCTTTCAGGAAAATCATTGACTTCCTGGTTAAATTTGGTAAGATGCAGGCCCTCTTTAACGCTGCAAGACAAGCAGCAGCGAATCAAGCGTCCCAGATCCAGCAAAATGCGAGTCGTATTAAATTTGATATCAATGTCAAGACGCCTATCGTAGTCTTTCCTCGGGTTATGACCGCCGGGCAACCCAAGCGCGACTTGCTTACAGCTTACTTGGGAGAAATATACGCAGAGAACAAGTTTGTGCCATTGGACGATTCGAAAGATTCCCAAATTGCAATGAAGCTCTCGGCTGGTATCAGAAACATCCGACTTACATCCGACTTCCACTTCCCAGAAGACAAGACTGAAGAGCTTGAACTTATCGACAAGGTGGATCTGGGATTCCAGATGACTTATGCTGAACACACCTCTGGTTCCAAGAGGCCTGATATGGAGATAGAAGGAAGCATGACAGACTTTAACTTGCGGATCACTCAGACTCAGCTCAAGTTCCTTCTGGAACTTGCGAGGTCTGTGCCAGCAGCATTTGCGGTTGATGCAGAAGCAGATGAGCAAGAGGCCCATGAAGATGTTCCGAAATCGACTCTGCGAAAAGCAAAGACTATCATGCCGGACGAATCTGACGATAATGACAACTCGCTGGTAGACCTAGGTCCAGAGCTTGGAGTTGACTCGAGTAGCTGGACCAAGCTCGACTTTGCCTTCCATGTTCACACAATTGGTCTAGAATTAATTCTTGCCAAGGAAGACGAGCCTGTTGGTAACCTAGAGGCTTCTAGCTTGTCTAAATTCTCTCTGGATGATACCAAAGTGAAGCTTCGAATGATGACAGATGGCTCTCTAGAGTCCGAACTCCTGATTCATTCCTTCACTATTCAAGACAGCAGGACTCGTGAGACAAACAAATTCCGAAAAATCATGACTTCTTCCAACAAGGATGTCCAGCAGTTCATGGCCAGTGTGACCATCTCTGGTGGGAAGGAAAGAAACTTCATTGCTATTGTGGCTATCGATAGTCCTCGTATCATTTTCGCCCTGGACTATCTATTTGCCATCCAGAGCTTCGTAAGTGCAGGTTTGTCAGTCGAGGAACCAATCGTGCCGGAAGACGATGAAAGCACAATTGGGTCTCCGGACGAATCCGAGGCTGATTCGCCCCATGTCGAAAACAAGTCAAAGACAGCTCTTACAAGCCGTCCCAAGTCTCTTGCCAAGACTAACAGCGAGGCATCATCTGAATCGGAAGAATCGCCGATGAACATAGCCTTCAGGGTCAACGTCGTCAACGCACAGATTATCTTGATTGCGAACCCACTCAGCTCTAGCTCCGAGGCCATTGTGCTTGGAACGAAGCAAATTCTAGTTGCTCAACAACATGCTCTGACATTACAAGTCATGCAAATGGGCATGTTCCTCTGCAGGATGGATCGCTTCGAGGACAGTCGCTTGAGGGTACTTGACGACTTTTCCATGCAGATGTCTATGGATAGCTCAAAGGCCGATGCTACCAGCATCCATATTGACATTGAGCCATTGGTCCTCCGTCTATCTCTACGCGATATTCTTCTCGCCATCCAGATTGTCAAAAAGGCCTCAGAACTTTCTGGTTCCGATGACGATGCGGAGAAGACGGCCTCAGAACTTTCTGGTTCCGATGACGATGCGGAGAAGACGGCCTCTGCTTCCGATATCAAAGCCAAACAGCTCAAGGGCACAAGTACTGGTAGTCTCAAGAAGCGAACTGCCAGTGGCAAAGGTGGAACCACTGTGGCTAAAAAGACTAAACCTGCTTCGGTCGCACCTCCGCGTCCAGCAAGTCAAGCACCAGCAAAGGGAACAGTCCGGAAGCACGAGGAGCTTACTGCAACTTTGGACGGCTTGAGAGTCATTCTGATTGGTGATCTTCACGAATTGCCAATTTTAGATATGAGTGTCAAGAGCTTCACAACTACTGCCACTGATTGGACCAGCACATTGAGAGCAGATACGAATATCGATATGTTTGTCAACATCTACAACTTTTCGAAATCCGCATGGGAGCCTCTCATTGAGCCTTGGCAGCTAGGTATGCAGGTCGCCAAGGATACAAATCCAGAGTGCTTGTCAGTCGATTTTACATCTCCGAAGATGCTCGAGTTGACTGTCACATCTGCTTCGATCGCTCTTGCCTCTAAATCCGCTCAGTTCTTGACCCAGGAAGAGGACGTGCTGTCTAAACCGCGAGGACAAGAGGCGCCTTATCGAATCCGAAACTACACGGGCTTTGATATCAATGTCTGGGCTGATGTGTCTAATGATGACAATCAGATGGCAGCCAAGCTTCAGGATGGAGAGGAAGCGCCTTGGCGATTTGAAGACTGGGAGAAGATGCGTGAGAATTTATCCCCTGAAAACAACAGCGGAGTCGTCGGAATCAGACTTGAAGGAAGTGGGTTTGATAGCGTCAACAAGATCGCCGTCAACCGCGAAGGAGAGACTATCTACAATCTTCGCCCTCGGCAACAGCAGATATTACACCGACTTCTGGTAGAGGTCTCACTGGGAGAGGACAATGTGAAATACATCACATTCCGCTCTCCTCTCCTGGTCGAAAACAAGACACAGATTCCGGTTGAGCTCGGCGTATTTGATGCTCAAGAAGGTCATCTGTTGAAGATTGAGAAGATTGCTCCTGGAGAAAGCCGCCCTGCTCCTGTTGGTGCGGCGTTTATGAAATCGCTGCTTGTCAGACCCGATCAAGGGTTTGGTTATACTTGGTCATCGGAGTCGCTGTTCTGGAGAGATCTGCTTAATAGGCCAACGAGAACTCTGATGTGTAAGGGAGAACAAGATAAACAAACTCCGCCATTCTACTTCCAGATGCATGCTAGTTATGATAGGAGCAATCCTCTTACCAGGTACGAAACTTCCTTGAAAGTAAAACATGGATAAAGTGGTAGCTAATGAACTTTTAGTATCTATCCTTACATGAGAATCCGACTTTCTGCGCCTGTCGAATTAGAGAATCTTCTTCCATACGACTTCAAATATCGCATATATGACAAGAACACGAAGAAGGATTGGACGAACTTCCTCCGCAAAGGTGGCCTTAGTCCTGTGCATGTCGTTGAGCTCTCGCATTTGCTCCTGATGAGCATTGATATGCAAGACACAGTCTTCAAGGCAAGCGAATTTGCGATCATCAACTCGAATAACCAAGAAGACTTCCGGAAAGAGTCAATGTTGGTTTGCAAAGATAGCGATGGGCTCGCCCTGAATCTGAGACTACACTACTTCAAGATTCCAGATAGCGGTGGCGCATTCAGAGTGACTGTCTACAGTCCGTACGTCATCCTGAACAAGACAGGTCTCGAGATCAACATTAAGGCCAAGTCTCTTCTGCAACAAGCCAAAACCGCAGCCGGCCAAGGCTTCCATACCGATTCGGTCGATGGTGATAGGCAGAAAGCCTTGCCTTACATGTTCGCATATGGAGCTGATGATCAACGGAATCGCGCCATTCTCAAAATTGGAGAATCGAATTGGAGTAAGCCGCAAAGTTTCGAGGCTGTCGGAAGTACTGTCGATGTCGTCCTGCCGTCTTCAACTAAGAATACTGAGATTCATGTCGGTATTACGGTTGAATCTGGAGAAGGCAAATATAAGATGACTAAGGTCGTCACTTTGGCCCCTCGGTTCGTTCTCAAGAACCGAATGAGCGAGGAGATCAATGTTCGTGAGCCAGGCTCTTCTGATCTGATGACACTCAAACCAGATGCCCTGCAGCCTCTACATTTCTTACAAAAGACCACAATAAAGCAGCTCTCTCTGTGCTTCCCAGGACTGAACAATCAATGGTCATCTCCCTTCACCATCTCGGATCTTGGAACCACTCACGTCAAATTGGCAAAAGCAGGCCAACGGCAGAAGCTTGTCAGGATTGAAGTTCTCATGGAGAATGCCACGATATTCTTGCATCTCAGCGCAGAGACTAAGAATTGGCCTTTCTCCATGCGCAATGAGAGTGATACGGAATTCACATTCTTCCAGGCAAATCCTAACCTCGATGATGAGGATACAGAGGATCGATCTGGTTGGCGTCCAATCAGATACCGCTTACCTCCGCGAAGCATCATGCCTTATGCTTGGGATTACCCAGCCGCCAAGCACAAGGAGCTGATTATCAATGCGAATGGCAAAGAGAGGCATATCAAGTTGGCTGAGATTGGGAATTTGATTCCTATGAAGATTCCTGCACCGCATTCGGCTACTGGAGCAAGAGAAACGAAGATTATTGATCTGAATGTTGCGGCGGATGGACCGACTCAGACTTTGATATTGTCTAATTACAAGGCCTCAAAGAGTTTGTACAAGCAAAAGTCGCGGTCGGAATCTTCTACAAGTTTGGCTACAGGCTTCGAGGTCAAGGATCAAGATACGAATGTCACCTTCCGCGCACAACTCAAGCTGGCCGGATTTGGAATCTCACTTATCAATCATCAGTTACGAGAGCTGGCGTATATCACTTTCCGAGATATCTCGTTCAAGTATTCGGAATCGCCACTTTACCAGACAGTTACTGCCGGTATCAAGTGGGTGCAAATTGACAACCAGTTGTATGGTGGTATCTTCCCTATGATTCTGTACCCTAGTGTGGTGCCAAAGAACACCAAGGAGACTGAGTCTCATCCCTCGGTACATGTTCAGGCTACTCGGGTCAAGGATGACTCCTATGGTGTGCTGTATATCAAGTACGCTACTCTACTCTTGCAGCAAATGACACTCGAAATCGACGAGGACTTCGTGTTCGCTCTCTTGGAATTTTCCAAGGTCCCTGGAGCTAGCTGGTCGGAAACCCATGAAGGGGTTCTCTGCGACGAGAGCTTAGATATCCCAGAGCCGAAACAAGAGCAGACTGGCCAAGATATGTACTTCGAGCTGCTCAACATCCAACCTATGCAGCTCGACTTGTCTTTCGTTCGCACAGACCGCGTCAATGTGGAGGATAAGACGTCGTCGAGGAATCCATTGATGTTCTTCCTAAATGTCTTGACGATGGCCATGGGGAATATCAACGATGCTCCTCTACGGCTCAATGCTCTCATGCTAGAGAACGCTCGCGTCTCAGCCGCTGTTCTACTCCAAAACGTCTCAAACCATTACTCGCAAGAAGCATTATACCAAGTCCACAAAATCCTCGGATCAGCAGATTTCCTCGGAAACCCAGTCGGTCTCTTCAACAACCTCAGTTCCGGCGTCGCAGACATCTTCTACGAACCCTACCAAGGCTTCATCATGTCCGACCGCCCCGAACAACTCGGAATCGGCATCGCCAAAGGCGCCACCAGCTTCGTCAAGAAATCCGTCTTTGGCGTCTCGGACAGCTTCTCCAAATTCACAGGCAGCATTGCCAAGGGCCTCTCGGAAGCGACTATGGACAAGCAATTCCAGGATCGTCGCCGTATGACGCGCTCCCGCAACCGGCCAAAGCACGCCCTCTACGGCGTCACGGCAGGCGCTAACTCCTTCGTCAGCAGTGTGGCAAGCGGTGTTGGTGGACTGGCCCGCAAACCGCTTGAGGGAGCAGAGCAGGAAGGTGTAGCTGGGTTCTTCAAGGGCGTAGGCAAAGGTGTCCTTGGTCTGGCTACGAAACCCGCAATCGGTGTCTTTGACCTCGCCTCTAATGTCAGCGAGGGCATTCGCAACACAACCACCGTCTTCGACGCCGAAGGCCTCGATCGCGTCCGTCTCACCCGCTTCATCGGCACAGATGGCATCGTACGCCCTTATTCGCAACGCGAAGCCCTAGGCCAATTCTGGCTCAAGCAACTCGATAACGGGAAATATTTCAATGAGCAATATATCGCTCATCTCGAATTGCCGAGGGAGGATGTGGTGGTTATGCTTACGTACTCGAGGATAATGCTGATTAAGAGCAAGAAGTTGACGAGTGAGTGGGATGTGCCGTTGAAGGATATTCAGACTATTAGTAAGGAACGCACGGGGCTGAGTTTGACGCTCAGGGGAGGGACGAATGGGCCGTTTGTGCCGGTTGCCGAGGAGAGTAGTAGGAATTTTTTGTATAGGAAGATTGGGGTTGCGGTGGGGGAGTTTAATAAGAAGTATAAGGCGACGGAGTAGGGTGGGTAGGATTATATGCATGGATTGTTGGGTGGGATGGATGGGAAGGGTAATGGTAGATTTAGCATTGCAATTGATGAATTTTATTGTTCAGCAGCCCGAAGGTTGACAAGTGATTGATCATGTGGGCGTGCTAGAATGTATTGGCCGTTTAAGACATTGATTCCGAATTGGGTTGTTCGCTGAAAGTCTTTGGCTACGATTGGCTTTGCTCGTTTTTGCTTTTGATGAGGCGTTCTCGACGTTCTCGACGTTCTCGAGTTCTGGCGGATGGCTGGGAAGGCCTTATTTGAGGATTTCTGCCTCCTTCAAAGCTTCATGAGTGTGTTTTTTTCTAAGACGTAATAAAATTCTCACAATGCTCACGACAATAAACAACGGCACCGATGTTCCCGCTGCTACGTTTTCTATTCCTGATGACCCTAGCGTTGTTCTGTCGTCCTCGAACGACCCTGCTCATCCATCGAGCCTTGCTTCCCTATCTTCAACGTCCACACCCGAAGGGCCAACAAAACTGTCCATCACGTCAAATACCCCACTATCATCGCCCTCTATCGCTTCATCAACTCATTCGTCTGCAATTTCTGCGAACACATCGCCGGCGGCCAGCCAAGACAAATCGCAATTACGTCCTGGTGCAAAAGCAGGCATAGCCATTGGCGTACTCATCTTCGTAGTCTTAACGTGCATAATCCTCTTCTACTTCGTCCGCTGACACCGACAGCGCCGAAAGAAGTATCCTGAATTGGGGGTTTCTCCTGGGGGCCAGCTGAACTTGATCACCGAAACGATAGGGTGAGGGCTGAGCTAGAAAGCGAAGGAATACACAAGGAAAAGGCTAGAGCCGAACTCGATGCCAGGGAGATCAAGCGTAAGCCTCTCGTGAATGAGAGGGCGATGACTCCGAATGGACGTTCGGAACTTGAGAGTGGAAATGAAACAAAGAGGCAATATGGGGAAGGAGCGCATGATCCAGTCAAAATTGCGACGGAAGTCACGACACAAAATAAACTTCAAGCTGCACACACGATACATGAATCCATTGATGCGCCACCACAGCCAGCAGCGCAGAGTTCAAGAGTCGTGGACGACGAGTTACTGTGGCTAGAACAGGAGGAAGCGAGGATGAAGGAGAGTCAAGCACGGTTTCGAGAACGGAAGGAGCAATTGTTGGCACAGAAGGCAGGAGGTAGCGGGTGATCTTCGGTGGCTGGAAACTCTACCAAGCTGGATTTTTATGCCTGTAATGGCAGGTGTGCAAGGCTTATTTTTACGCCTCCTTTCATGTCGCAAGCTAAGATACAGGAATCTTTTTTATGGTGCTGTGTGGCGTTTGCCATGTACCCTTTCAGTGCGGTCACTAGTAAAAAAGATGAGCCTGGAAGACTTTGCTAGATTTTATTGAATGATTTCCTCCGGTGCAGCTACCATTGTCTATGAAGAGAACTATCTGGACTTTTTGGATTGGCGAGTCAATGAATGTATGGTTTGATAGCACAGAATCTTGAGTCAAGACTCCGACAAGAATCATCTCTGGCACGACAAGGGGAGATATTCGACGTCAAACTTAGCCTTACACAAGACAACAACGAGTCAACCTTAGCAGACGAGCTTACGACTCCTATGTCAGCAATCGTGGGCAACAGAAAGCCAGAAGTAAGAAAAACTGGGGTTGAGTCAAGGCAATCAAAGCTGCAGAGTAAAGCAGGTAGCAGCAAACGAGAATCAGCTCACAAGACCTGAATTGCCAATCCGGGAGCAAATGACATTTGATGACCCCAGCTATAAATACCGCCGCTAGCCAACCTAAGCTATCTTGAGGACCATACAGATGTCGACCTTCGATAGCTGCCGTGGCTTTTCTCCTCATGAATGACTTCGCAGATTGAATCAGGGTTGTATAAATGGCAGCTTCCAATCAAATCTCGTAGTTGCGGGCTGAGAAAGTCGATGTCGACTTGAGCGCACTAGTATAAATGACCAAACTTTTCTCGTTATGGATGATGTCCATCCCATTAGCCCTTCTTTGAACAAAACTGGACAACTTAAGACTCCATCACCTCAACAGCATACCAATACCTGACCACCAACCCGGACTTCTGATCAATCTTACAACAAGAACTTGAGAAGAGACCCTCACAACAGCAACGAACTTACCGTTCCGCCATGGCGCATACAGCCCCAGTAAAGTCGAAAATCGCCGACATGTTCGATATGTAAGTACCCCAAAGAGTCCTCATCAGGATACTATTGCTCAGAAGAACTGACATTTTTCGCGTACAGCCTAGCTTTGGGCGAATTGATCCAGGTTGTCGTCCAGCAGGACGAGAACAAGAAAAAGGTACGGAAGTCCGCCCCGCTTGAAAAGTTTGAGAGGACATATAGCTGACTCGTGATATTGCAATGTGTAGCAGATATTTACTGTACCTAAAACAGTTTTGTGTTCTGCATCCGACTTCTTTATTGCGGCGTGTAAGAGCGCGTGGGAAGGAGGTCGCGATGGAAAAGTTTATCTGAAGGTGATACTCTATCCCCGCGCACACACACCTGCGAAAATTACATTGCTAACATTGAACCCAGGGTACGGAACCCAGAAACTTCGCAGTCTTCCTCACATGGGCATATACACACCCAGGAAACATCAGAAATAAGGAAGGCTTCGCTGAGGCCCCACCAACATCAATGGACGCAGAGGAAAAAGTGAAATGGTTTCTAGGCCAATGGAACAGACTCGCCAAGTGCTGGGCACTAGGTGACTTCCTACAAGCACCATATTTCCAAAACCATATCGCCGACCTTATGGTTTCAAATTTCGAAAAGTCCCACGAGGAAGACGACAAGATGCTTATTGCGGCCACGCCGGCCTCTATCACAGCAATCTGGAACTCGACTCGAACGGATTCCACACCTTGTCGGATCACCCTCGACATCCTGCTTTCCCAAATCTCACCAAGGGATTTGAGGGTACTAGTCGGAAACAAAGAAGTTCCCAAGGACTTTATCGTTGATATATGTGAATGTAGCCTGAAGGCGTCTCGACGGGGGTATACTTCGGCACCCAGCACAGGAGATTCCTGCAGATACCATATCCACAACGACTCTGTACCAAAGGAGATTTTCTGCCCGGGCTACAGATATTAGCGGTACTCAGAACAAAGATAGTGAGGGGATACGGTCTTGAAGCTAGCACAACGGAGGAGTGGGATGAAGTCCATGTCATAGTAGTAAATCTACAAACCATTCACCATGACGGTGTGAAATATGTTTATGTTCAGCAAATTTGATTCACATGCCATAGGGTGTATTGACCAGCATCACCAATGTGGCGTTATCCGAAATCGCATAATTTTGCCTCAAGCCTTGCGAGTAGCTCAGGTGAATACACCATCTCCATTCCCGACATTTCCGCAAAGCACCTGATTTTAAAACTGATACCTGGCCGAGCGGTATGAAGGCTATAGGCATCGTTTTCAAGGACTATTAAACCAGTGATCGAAGAGTTGGAAACCAGGAGCCTATGTTGAAAATCCGGTAGACAAGTCGATCTGCAGGCAATACATTAGCGAGAAACGAAATAGGGGAGTCGAAGCGCGGGCGCTAAGCTGGATTGGGATGATATTTTCCCATTCAATGGAGCCCAAATATTTGTGTATTTGAATTTCTGGCCGTGGCAACATAGAACAACTTTGAATATCTTCAATTGGATCGCGATAAAAACAAGACGTCATTAGTGGGGTTTCATCCACGTTCAGCTGACAGGATCCGTCTAATCTTTTTGAAGTCTGACAGTGGAGACAAATATTGTCCACGATCTAGATCGTTCAGAGAGCTCCAAAAAAGCTTAGGTGATTTTGCTGTGCGTTCCTGAGGAGCGTCCTGTGTGGAAGTGGTTGCGATAAAGATAGTCCGAACAGGCAAATAAGATCCATGAAGGGCTCCCGGAACACATAAGTGCCATCCCATAATTTAAAAACACGATAAGCACTAAATTATCCCCGTTTTCAGGTCAATTTCTAAGTTTCTTAGACAGTTGATCTTTCAAGAATTGTTTCAGCTTCGGCCGGGTACTTCCAGACATTCAGCACAAATCAGAAGCAGTGTCTCGTTCTACTGCCAATAAGCTGAATGTACTAGTAAACGATAGTGAAGCAGGGGAGGCACGCTAGTAAGATGACAAGCTTTGTCCAATGTGCTAAGGCTGACAACTCTTCCCCGCAGTACCCGCAAAATACGCCGAACATACCCAAGTAGAGCAAGGTTGAGCACCGGGGTCTGGTGGTCTCACCCCGCCACTTGATCTCAATCCAACATCCAATTGTTTTTTTGTTATAAAATGCACCTTCCCTGTCACTAACAGTTACGGAGTTTCGCCCTCAAATCCAACTTGACGTTAAACCTTGACTTCATCCATAAATTCTCATTTATTGCCATGGCACGAAAAGACATCGAGTTTCAGAATAGCGTTGGCATCACGCTTCGAGGATGGTTGTACACTCCTGCAGAAACAACCTCAGAACCTTTACCTTGTGTCGTGGTGTCACATGGCTTTTCGGCAGTGAAAGAGATGGGACTTGATGCTCTTGGTGAAGCCTTCGTAGCCAATCTCAAGCTTGCAGTTCTCGTCTTTGACAACCGTGCTTTTGGTGCCAGCGACGCAGGCGCGGGACAACCCTGTTTCGAAATCGTTCCCTCCGACCAAATCTCTGATATCTCTGACGCCATTACTTACGCCCAAATCTTGCCGGAGGTCGATAGCAAAAAGATCGGTGTATGGGGATCTTCCTATAGTGGTGGTCATGTTCTTATTGTCGCCGCTACGGACAAACGTGTCAAGGCAGTCGTTTCCCAGGTAAGCCAAATAACAAGGCTTACAGAATCCAGAAGTTAAAATTTACTCTCAATCAGGTCCCTTTCGTCGACGGACCAACATCATTCTTGCGCCTCATTCGACCTGGTTTAGTCCTAACATTCGAAGCCAACTTCGAAGCAGACCGACTAGCCAGAGCTGCAGGACTGCCAGCAGCTACTCTTCCTGTTGCAGTTTCTGAGCCTCATCTGAAAGATTCAGCGCTTGCTACACCTGACGCATTACCGTTTTTCAAAGCTTTCGAGGGAAAGACTTCATGGAAGAACGAGGTGACGCTTCGCAGCATGGAGCTTCTACGTGCATATGCGCCCCACCTGATGATCGAATACATCTCGCCTGCACCGCTACTGATGGTGATTGCAAACAGAGACATTCTCACTCCGGCAGATCTGTCATTCAGAGCTTTTGCCAAGGCCCTGGAACCGAAGGAATTACTGGTCCTTCCGAGAGGTCACTTTGACGCATACGAGGAAGTTAATGCTGGTATCATGGTCAAACGTGAGATTGAGTTTCTGCATAAGCATCTGTGTTCATGAGCAGTGGGATGAATTTGCAAAAGACAAAATGGGGATACAAGAGAGTGAAAGCAACAAAGTCTGATGGTGAAAGATGCCCCTGACTGTCCGGATTTCTTTCACGTAGCCATAAACGCACAAATACCATAATTCCAGTTCTCGATGACCATCAGTCAACAAGCCGTGTTCCTAGCTATACCAAAACTTAAGCTGCAGACTTCCTCAACGCCTCCGCAACCTCAACGTATGAGCCCGAACTAATCTCGTCCAGGATACCCTTCTCCTTCGGCTGCCATCCCAGCTCCTTCACAGCTTTGGCATTCGAAGATCGATTTTCCTTGCTCCTAAACTCAGCAAAAAAGTTCCCGAGTCTCGAGATAACACTCTCATCTTCAATACCCATGAGCTTAGCAAAGCCTCCACCCATCCTCTTTGCCGTGTCTTCAAATGACTCCGAGCGAACGGGCAGATCCAACGCTCGACCCATCGCCTCAGCAAGCTCTCGATTCGTCACATGAGTCTCGTACGTCGCATTGTATGCCTCACCAGCCTTGCCCTTCTTGATAGCAAGCAAGTACAATCTAGCCGCGTCGTCGATGTGCACAGTACTAACTCGCGTAGAACCATCATCGATATAATTAAATTCACCAGCTGCGACGGCTCTACCCATAAACAAGCTCACCCCACTCCCACCACGACCATAAACATAAGGCGCGAGACGGATAGCCATGGCCTTGATACCCTTCTCGCATTGTGCCAGGGCGTGCTTCTCACAATCGATCCGGCGATTAAGAGGCTTCTCCCATGTCGGCGACGCCTCGTTCGTCTCCCCACCATTCGAATCAGCCGCCACAACCAACGAGCCAGACGTAGCAAGGAAAACCTTCCCCAATCCCTTCAGTCCCTCTGCAATAGCATCCACAGCCGCGTTATCAATTCTCACCACCTCCGAGTAATCTTTGTCCATGTTCTGAAGCAGTGGGTCTGCGAGATTGATCACGATATCGGCTTTGGCGCTCTCGCGTGTTAGGACATCGTAGGAAGAGAGATCGCCGCGGACGGGGGTGGCGCCGAGACTGAGGAGCTTTTCATCGCCTTTCGGGGAGCGGGAGAGACCTGTGACGGTGTAGCCTTCGGCGATGGCGAAGGAGGTAATTACGGAACCAATGTAGCCGTTTGCGCCGGTCATGAAGATGTGCTGTGGTGTTGAGGTCGTCATGGTGGGCGTGAATAGCGGGATTAATATGAGGGGCTATATGATATTGAAGATTTTGAAGGCTGCGCTGGTGTAGATGCGATTAGAGTTACCATGAAAGTCCTAGGGGTAGATCCAGATAAGTTGTCGACGGATTATTTTATATCTGTGAGTTTACGGTCTCTCAACACAATAGAACGATGATGTTGAATTCCGGTCCCAACGGCGTTAAAATTTGCACGGAACTACCGGCTCTAACAAACTCATATATGTATGCAGTGCCTATGTATATCACCGAATTGCAAGAAGAATCGAATATTCGACAGCCTCATATACGTCAGCAAGTTAGCGTATTAACGTTCATATACGACCCGAGGTTTAGCGCGGAGGGACTAGCTCAGGCACAGGAGGAAGGAACCAATCAGGGTGTTTGAAAGATACCCCAATCTCTGGATCACTAAATTAATTTGTGTTGTTGTGCTTGTTGCAAACTCCGAGTATCTCCGGCTCCCGTGGGTAATCCCCGCTCGTTAGAGAAAGAGCTCGGGACTGATGAACGGTTTGCTGGGAAGGAAAAATTGATTCGGACAAGGTTGTTGTACGGTTCTAGGTAATAACAGAACAGAACATAACAGAAAAGGCAGAAAAGCTTGAGCGAAGCGAACGTGCAAGCTTTGGAAACAGTGAATAAAATTAAGACTGAAGCCAAGAAGCCCAAATGTCCAAAGGATATGGACCAAAAAGCGTGCAGAACAATTCAAAGCAGTGAAGACCTCAACTCCTGATAAACCCAAAATACGTAGGGTAAGAATGCGCATTGGACAACATCACGGAACTGAAGAAAGACAGCGAAGTAATTGATTTCAACTTATTCATTTCTCATCAAGTCTTTATACCCTTCCTAATGCATCAGTTGCTTGCCAATCTCACTCTCCCAGCCTTCCGCTCGCTCAAATCCATTCGAATGTGTCTGGAAATCCAATATGGCTTGGTGGACCTCCTCCTGACTGTTGACGACGAAGGGTCCATATTGTACAACCTTTTGATCGAGGGGTAGACCTGCTACTAGGACTGTTATCTGTTAGTATAAGTTCTCTTGAAAGTATCGACTTCGAATAATAATTAATCGTGATATGACTATGACCCAAAAAAGAAAAGGAAAAAGAATGGCATGGGGCGGGAGAACCGGAGCAGAGCAGCAGCGCGGCAGAGACCGACTACCCGCGTACCCAATCAGAGTATTAAAGCCTAATGACTATCGAATGATTTCAGAATCCACAGAGTCTCTCATTGCCAACGCATTGGCATCAGGTGATAAATGTGCTGATGAATGAGCTGATGAATGTGCTAATGAATGCTTCGTGAGACTCGGCTTTAGCCGCCCCACTTTCAAGATCTTATTGGCTTGGAACCGCACAAACCGGCACATTAAATCAGCACTAATAATAATGAAAATAAGAACAATTGCTGCAACAAACACACCAGCATCAGTGGTTTAGTGGTAAAATCCATCGGTAAGCCAATCATCATTTCAGCTTCAAGTCAATATCTTCTAACATCTCTTCCAGTTGCCATGAGTACTACTCAACAATTTCGATGGGCCCCGTGTTCGATTCACGGCTGATGCAACATCTCAAATATTCTTTTGACTTTTTGCGGATAACCAATTGGTGAGGATTTTTTAGAATGCTTCACTTGAAGCATATCCTGAATTCTTTTTGGCGAAATTTCTGTGGCGGGGTAAAGGTGGGGTTGAAGACTAAGCGAGAATTGATGAGGCTCAAGACAAAAAGGAATTGACTCACAAAATCGGCCATTCTCTTTTGCCTCTTCGCCGACTTGGGCAAAAATTTCGTCTCCTTTCTGCTCGAATACCACATTGTGATATTTCCCCACAGTGGTTTGTTCTTTTCCGACTCCAAAAGCTGTGCTTCCACCCAGAGTGTATGCGAAAGCATTCCAGCCTTCTGGTAGCTGTTGATTTATCTTGCCGCCCGGCTTGATCTCGATGTCGAATATCCAGACTGGCGTGTAAGCCAATTCCTTCACGCTGTCCACGCCGTGGCTTTGTCCGCTGATGATCTTGACATTGACCTTTCCGTCGTCAATATCAATGCTGGGGATCTCCTTTGCTTTCAGGTCTCGGTATCTAGGCTCGCAGCTCTTTAACTTTTGAGGGAGATCGACCCATAGCTGCATGCCGATATTTGTGTTTCCATCTTGTCTCGGCATCTCTGCGTGCATTATGCCCCGTCCCGCTGTCATGAACTGGAGATCGCCCGCCTCGATTGTTCCCTTGTTTCCGGCGAAATCTTCATGGTCCACAGCTCCTTGGATTATATAGGTTATGGTTTCCTGTCTAGTTGCGAAGTTAGTAAAATGTTTGAGGATATAGCGGGGTAAATCAAGGCGGGGATGTTTTGGGAGGAGCCATGATCCTCAGATTTATTCAGTAAAGAAAATGCCTACCCTCTATGAGGATGATCTGGGAAGCCTGCCCCTGGAGAACTGGTGAAGTGATCGAGCATTAGGAATGGAGAGAGGTTTCGCAGTTGCGGCGTGCCGATGGAGCGTCGAACTCGGGCGCCGGCTCCCTCAGACTGCTCGACTGCCAAGAAGGCCTTGCGGATTGCTCGTGGAACTGTCATGTTTGCTGCTTTCGATCCGCCGTATAGTGCGCGAAGTGGAAGAAACAGTAGACCTTTGAAAGACGCAGTGGTGGTGTTGCTGTTGTAGTATAAGGTCGTGAGTGCTGTAAATTGATGGGTAATTGTCTCTCGGAATGCGATGGCTAGAAATGCAACAGTGATGGAAAATAAAAGCAGAATGACCCTCATGAGGAATGATTGAGGTTCTTATAGGAACAGGAATGAATGAACAAAGAATAAAAAGGAATGTTCCATAATGAAGTTTTATTCGGGAGAGAGGGATGAACACAGCTTTAGTAAATGGTGCATCAGCATAGCGACTGGTTGGCAATGCTTACAGCTGATTAAATAAGCCGCTAAATTACTAGCCTCGGGCCTAGCCTCGTGGGAGGCTGAGCCGCTTACGAATTAGAATAAAACCAATGTGCATCTAATCCATCTTAAAACATATCTCAAAAATAATTTGTACCCTCTTTGTAAAGAATGAAAATAATATGTAGTCCCCAAATATGCGTGATATAATAGTCATGTGACCATCATTTTTCAATGTCCTTGGGAAAGGCTGTACAGCTAGGCTCGTAATTATTAGCTGTAATAACTGTTATATGCTAAACTCTTACCTTGAATAAGGTATCTATTCACGTTGAGATATGTATTGTGCTGGGCTCTGGTCACGCGCCTAAAGTGGGGCGAATATTGTGTAACATTCCTGAACTTTATAAACTATCATCTTCGCTTCAATGGCTATTTCACGCATGTTTACAAAATGGCGCGTCTATTAGATCTTCCAGATGAGCTCTTAGAAGCTATAGTCGCTGAGGGTTTGTCGTTCCAAGATGAGCTCTCGACCCCTCTGCAACCCTGTCAACCCTTCACCTACATTGCTTGGGCTAAACGTGCAACTCAGGCCGCCGAAGTCATAGCCCAGACGAATTACCTTTTACGCCAGCTTATCCTCACCTGCAGGCGTCTCTACAACCTACTTCAACCTATGCTCTACAGGCAGATAAACACCATCCGCTCTGCGCCCCTGCTGAACAGATTTGTCCGCACTTTCGAGTCTTCACATGCATTAGCGTCGAACATAAACTCAGTAACTACATTCGATGTTTCACTTGCGGGAGCAATGCCTCTCTTCTATCTTCCTAGTATCACCAGCGTCAAACTCATCAGGGCCCATGTTAGGGGCTATCAGGGGGTTCGAGATGGTGCCCCCAATCACATGTCGCCGGTGGAAAGCATCAGTCTTATAGCCTGCGGTGCTACCGATGAAAAACTCTCTGAATTATTCAAATGGCCTAGATCTTTGAAGTCTCTGGCTTACGAGATTAATCAATCTGTCCTCGCGGCTGAGAGCTCGACTCTTGACCTGAGCCGAAAATACAATTGCAACACCTTCGTCCAAGCTCTTTTCCACCATCGCTCTTCTCTCGAAAAACTAACATTCACTCGAACGGAGGGGTGTAGACGAATCTGTGATGTCCCTCTCAATCTTTCCAAGTTTACGGCTCTCAAAACCTTGTCTACAACTCATGCCTTCCTGATCTCAGGATCGGTTCATGAACGTTCTATTCCCAGGCGTCTGCCGCCATCTCTCGAAGAGCTACAGATCTATTATGATGAGGCCGATCGTGGAGGCTGGTGTGCCATGGGTGCTGGCTTTAGACACTGGTTGGTCCCTTTACTGCGACAAAAGACAGGGCGCCTACCCAGATTGCGAAAAGTCGATCTTATTACCCCCGAGGCGATTTCGTCGGGACGGCCCTATCTGCGATTTGTGTCTTCCAATTGGGCGCAAACAGAGCTCCAGGCGGTTCGTGCCGAGATTCCACAGGATATGAACTTAGTAGTAAGTTAATTCCAGAATTGTTCTTAGCTAGTCAAGCTGCTAGGGAATCGGTTTTGTTCCGCAGATATCCTCAAATTTCTAGCACTTTCTGGAAAGATTAATAATTCAATTCCCTACAGACTGAACAAATGCATGTTGAGGTCAATATATTTTTTGAGTACAAAAAGCCAAACTTGGAGCTGTAGTGTGGTAGCCATGAATAAGAGGAGTTACCACACAGCAGAGTAGCAGTCTGAGGTCCAAGGTTTCATTTTTTCCCGCATCATGTCTGGCCCCCGCCAAGCTGTTTTGTCCTCTCGGTCTTGAGGCTCGCCATCGACATTGTTGTCCTCCCCACATGTGTTATTCTAACAAATTTGCGTCCCATTGTCGGTCTGAAATTACAGAGGGTCTGCGGCTCCTTCCTATCCTGAATTTGAAGTCAACCTATGTTCAAGTTGGAGGAAAGGCTTTCCCTAGATGTGGTGACAAGGGACCCTGGAGACCTCGTTCGAACTACTTGTGGGATTTTTGTGGAGCTACTTGGGGAAGTCCACAAAATGCCCTGGAGTCTTTGAAAGTTGCAGTCTAGATGGTACGGTAGACCTGCTCAATTTCGATTATACAACTCTTTGCTGTGAGTCGCTCAGCATTTGAAATGGCAAATACTATTCTGTCGGGAAGGTTCTACCGGAGGTTCTGCCGGGCAAACAAACTTAAGTTGGTTATTTTTACCAGTATAGTGGTTTTATTTTGTTTACCCTGGGTCATTTGCTCGTCTTCAGTTTTGAAATATTTGCCAATTTTGTAATATCTCTGGAAATTCGCGTTCGGATAGGTGTCCCTCTGACCCCTTCAGCTGATCATCAATGTAATACAATAACGTTCGGGGAAGGCCATGCTCCATTGGACAGGGACAGATCTTCGGGCTCTACCCATGCCATTCCAATAAAAACAAAGTGCTCCACGCAAAAGTTTTGGCCCCAGAATTGTCTTTCGTCAGATCGTAAAGCTTTGACTATCATTTCATCTGTGCCTCTGGCATGACCGGGTTCGCAAGGCCGGAGAACCATCATTTGTATCTTTTCGCCAGTATTTATGCCATAGACCGTATCCCCGCTCTGACTTGCCGCAGGGACGATAACCCGGCGAGCTCGGTGAGCTGAAAATGGCACGAGCGTGATTTTCCGGCCGTGCAAAATACTTGGAGCGTCGATTTGGAATATATGTCTCATAAAGAGATCCAATAATGAACGCTTCGATTCCGGAAACTCGAATGGATTCAACGGTCGAAAATGTTCCCATATATGTCCAATTCATGAAGCAAGAGGTCGATCCTCGTCTAAAGATTGATTCCAGTCTAGAAGTTGCCGCCACTCCTGGAGTTTGGCTGACAAAACCTCCGTCGAAACGTCAACGCCTATGTCGTGTCCTATTTTGAACGGTTCGGACTCGAGCCGCTTTTCATAATCGCCATATTCCGACGAAAAAACTACTCTCTTCACCAGTCTCTTTGATAGAAGAAAAGAATTGTCCTTTGCATACAAACACTGATGAGATCACGAGAAAAGGGTTATATGATGAATCTAATGGTGGAGACCCCGGGGGGCCGGGGATTTGTAGCGTAGTCCTGCCAACACGCTGTGACCAGTCAGGGACCCATGATGGAAGCATCTTCATTCGTCGATTTTCATTAAGCAGTTCAACTTTTGATAGTATTCCAGGACCCAACCCAGTCTCGACGATGTAGGATGCTGCATCTGTGAATACGTCGGCAACAGTCTTGTTGTAATCAATCAAAAATCTTGAATCGTGACTTTTGCTGCTTGTAACCTTGGATCTAGGATGAAGACCTGCTACAGCAAGGTATCCATAAACCATGTCACGAAGATCAGTGACTTGGAAACCTCGCCGGGCTTCCAGCACTGAGAATAGTGAGGCAGGTTTCTCTGCTTCAATTAACTGGCTTTTACGAAAACTGTGCCGCGCTTCTCGCATCTTCGAAAGCATCACGAGATCTGATAGAGGGCTCTCTAGGGCTCGTTCAGCATCCCCATCTTTGCCATTAGGCCCCAGCAAAGCCAAACAAAAGTCGTACCATAACATGCGATCACGTCCAAGTTGAACCCACACCCCTCGAGATAGCACCAACTCTTGGTAAATCCACACTCTGAAAAACCAGGGTCTGGATAAAATATGAATTGCTGCTGATTCATGTATCGCTGTTGAAACAATGAGCTCTTCAGAGGCAGGTCTCCACTTTCTCAAAACATCAAACACTTCCCGACTTGGGCCATCAGCCTCACCAAGATAAACAATCGTCTGCCGAGCAAAATAATACACATCTCTCATAAGACCAACTTGCTGGTTTCGTTCCGGAATATTCGATTGGTCCATACAGACCGCGTCAGCCCAGACTCGAATAGCTACCTTTTCATCCCGCAAATTATCGAGCACGGATGCGAGATTCGCTGTGACGGTGAACGGCTGGTTGTCGATGATTATCTTTGCAGTCCGCTTAGGGTCTCCCCAGACGTATGAAAGCGCCGTGTAAGGAAAGTGAATATCGTAGTGGCATTCGGCTAGAGTCGTGTGGACGAGGCTGCCACGGATTGTACGGCCTGGGGGACTGGGTTGGAGGGCAAGAAGGCGGATGGAGTCGGGTTGAGTAAAGGGCTCGTACTTGAATGTATTCTGAATCTCACTCATAGTTTCTTGAATATTCAGACAGAAGCGCGGCTTATTTGGCACCAACTCTGCAGAGACGGAAGTCGAGGTTCGGGGGCTGTCGCCTTGCAGGGCTAGCTGCAATATCATTTGATATGCAGCCGAACAAATCAGGGAGGAAGCAGGAGATAGCCCCTTCTCGCAATTATTGTATTAATTTATTGAAGTATAGAGTCTAACTTCCCAAAATAAATCGATTGACGCACAACTCTTCAAGCCTTTCCACCTGGCCGCACAACAGCCTGCACCACCGGACTTCCATCCCGATAACTATCCAACGCCTCATTAATCTTCTCCGCATCTAACCCCTCAACGATCCTAAACTTAGGAATCTTCACCCTCCCCTCAGTAACTTCCTTCCCAAGCCACTTCCAAAACTCCTCCGTATCCTCATCCCCCCAATTATTAACCGCCACGCCCAAAACCTTCATCTGACTCTTACTCTTCCCTTTCTGCGCCAGCAATTCAGGCCCAGCTCTAACCTGATGCAACGTAGCAATAAAGCTCTCCCTATCCTTCGCCACCAAAGAAGTAGCCACCTCAAACGTCCAATTGGCGCAATCTAAAACTTTTACAACTTCCTCCTGGCCACCCAAAACCTCCCAAACTTGCGCCGTAACTTCGGACTCAGGCAGATGCCGATCAATGACGTGCGCAGCACCAAGTTCAAGCAGTTCTTCCTTGTTTGATAGAGAAGCGGTGACAACGATGAGGCCGATGCCTACGCTTTTGGCAAATTGAACTGCTAGGCGTCCACAATTTGTTCCTGCGCCGATAATGACCAGTTTTTCTTTGCTGTAGTCGAACGATTTCGCTTCGGAGCTCCAGGGTGTGGGATAGGCTAGCCATTTTGCGTGAAAAAGTGCCGCGAATGAGGTTGAGGTGTTGATGGGCAGGGTGGCAGCTTCTTCATCGCTCAGTCCCTCTGGAACTGGGGACGAGTTTGAGACTAAAAGTAAAGCGTATTCTTGGAGGCCAGAGTAATTTGGAACAGCTTGGAGAGGGAGGCCTTGGCCATAGATGTGTTGACCGGGAGTGTATTTTGGGGAGGTGGATTTTATGACTGTGCCGGCTATGTTGCTGCCTAGGATGAATGGAAGGTGGTCGCCGATGAAGAGGCCCATGTCACGGCTATATGTGTCGTGAGGGAGGACTAGGGCATGTTAGTATGGGAAATGAGATTGATAAGGAGTGAAAATAGACTTTGAGTGCCGGTTATCTTGATCAGGACTTCGCCTGGTCCTGGTTCGGGGATTTCTCGCGAGCCCTGTGTTACCGGCTTTCCTAATTCCGTTACAAAGAGCGCCTTTTGCGTGTTGTTGCTGGTCATGGTGCAAGATGCCGATTTGGTATTATAGGTGATTGAGGAAGGTGTTTTTCAGGCTCTGGCTAGATTGTTGGAGTGGGTGTAGACTACTTATAGTGCTTGATAGCTGTGCGACAAATTGGAATGAGTTGTTGTTTATGTACTCTGAGTCCACTCAGTAATTGACCATTCACATAATCCGATGCTTAGGCTACATAGATATGGTATGATATGATGTGGTATAATGAATCTTCTTGGCCACAAAACGAATTTCCCTTTATGGCGCTCCAAGGCTTGAAATCTCTGTACGGTGTTAGGCTGCTAGATTCTTAATACGTTTTCTTGCCGTATGGAGTAATAATTTCCGCATTGGATGACTTGCTCTCTTCGATTTGTCGCAAATGACGCAGATCGAAACGGTCAGAGGATGGTTCGTAATCATACTGCAGGGCGAATAGTTCAATATTGGTGGCTGGATGTTGATAATTGCCCTCACCCCCGATTATTGCGTAATCACGTTCGCGATGCAATTAGTCAACAGCAGCATGAAAGCCATATTGCAAGCTATACTGGGGACGAAATTGAATGTTCACTAATCAGCCCGTAAGATGTCAGCGAAAAAGAATATCATAAAATTTGGCATAAAGAAGCGTTGGATTTTCAAGGTCAAATAAACTCACTTTATGACGAATGCCCACTCTTCGCCGCACTAATTCTGTTTTGCAATTATTCTGTCTGTCTCCTCAACTTCATCAATCGCTCACTCTCTTTGATAGCCTCATCTATTCGCCGTTCCTCCTCCTCCAACTCTTGCAATTGCGCTGGCGTCATCTGGCTCTCGTCGAGCACGGCGTCCTCTGGATCAACAGCAAAGCTGTGCCGTTCTCTGCTGGTAATATCTGCTAGGGTTGCTCTGGGTGGAGTTGGAGACGGAAATAGATGTGTATCGTTCTCTCTTGATGTATCACAAACTGGCTGCTCTCCTTCATTGTCATTGCTTCTTGGCGTTGATGTGATCGCTTGGTGGGGCTGAGGAGCTGCGTCCGACTGGTGCCGTGTCGACTCGGTTTGCAGCTCTCCGACGTATAGATTGGAATGTTCCTTTGTGTATGAGAGTTGATCTTCTTTCCTCGTTGAAGCTTGAGTTGCTTCTGTTTCCCTAGGAAAGCGTGGCAGGTTTTTTACTTTGCGGCTACGTTGGAATAGGAAATAGGTCGCGAGAATGAAAAAGAGCGCTGCTGCTAAGGTACCGATCGCAATTCCTACTTTGACGCCCGTCGAAAGTTGTTTGGGTCTTGCTGAGGAAGTCGTTTGTGACTTTGCAGCAGAGATTGCGGATGGTGATTCTGCTGGCGTCAAGGAAGTGGCAGTGTGGGGAGAGCGTTCTGAAGTAAATTTGGAAAATCCCGGAAAAGTCGAGCTCGTGGAAGGAAAATTTACTTCTGAGCTCGATGTAGAAGCGGTTGACAAGATTGGGTCGACCATAGAAAACACCGAGGAGTTTGAAGCCTCGATCGTTGATCCATCAGCAGTCCTCCACTCCATATAAAAATGATAGAAATTGGCGGGTCTCAACCCCGTTGCGTATTGCCCACCCATATGGGCCGTGCCATTATTGGCCCAAGTGACACAATCTTCTTTTTCGGGATCAATACAATTGACGGCCAAAACTGAAAGTACCATTCGGAATAAGTATAATTTTTCACGTCATTCGAATAGGGGGAGGGACTTACGAGGCAAGTTTATTGATTCTGTAGGATCCGTATTCCCACGAACAGACAATCCCTTTAGACTCGTGCCTTCAATATTCTCCCAAGAAAATGGCGTTGTGTACTTGAAGGAAAAAGACGGCGGCGTAGGGAGAAAGTCATTCGTTGCAACAACCATCTCAGCCGCACCCAGCAGGACCATAAAGCTCGGGTGGCGCATTTTTAACGACTAAACCGAGCGCAACACACGCTGCACATAAAAACTCTTAATTACGCGAAAACAGCATAGAATTTAAGAAGGGAGAATGAATTCAACGAGATGAAGTTTTCTCCTCGTGGCATCAGGAGGGATCGGTAGGACAACGAGTGGATTTGGGATCCCGCGGGTTGTGTGACGAGCCGAGTGAGGCGCAGAGGGCTGAATGTCTCAAACCGGCACGTGCATAACGACGAGGCTACTATTGATGGGCTTGCAGGATCTCGGAAAATAAGGACAGCTGACTGGCAGAAACATAATGGCTGCTGTATTGAAAAGGCTTGGTGTGTTGCCCTGCCCACGAATGGCGGGGCATCCGTGACAAGTCAGGCTCAGCTCCGAGCAATATGCTGGTGCCTTTATTTATAACCTCCACACCCGCCAATTTGGGGATGCCTCTCTACAATAATTGCTGCCAGCACTTGCAAAGTAGGACTAGTGCATCTGAAGACTAAAGGACTGGGAAATTGAAAGGTACGTTCTTGAGCGCGATACAGGGACTCCCTACGTGCCAGACTCGGACTGACGCAATGACGTGCTGAAAGCACTGACCCACTGAGGCGCTCTACTGAGACATCTTTCCGGGAGGCTAGCGGCTGAAGTATTCGTGACCGTAATGAGGCTCGTAAATGTCGTGCGGCCGGGAGAATATGCTCAAGTCTCGCAAACGCTGGAACCCCATAACTGTCTATAAAGTAAATGAGAATGAGGGTATCTTTGAGAATGGGTATGAGAATAGGTATGATTGTATAGCGATTTCGCAATAGAATACAACTATAACTCATCCTTATAAATTTCCTGGCTGCCTTCTTCGCTCTCGACCTCGCCCTCTCCGTCTTCCGCTGTAACATCATCGTCCTGGCCATCGTTATCCACAATTCCCAGAATCTCTCTTACCTCTCCGGGAGCATCAATAACCTCGATCTTCCATCCTTTGTCCTTGGCCATCTTCTGGACTTCTTTCCTTAGCTGCTCCACCATTTCGGGGTCCAGGTCCATCTTCGCTAACTCGGCATCGCTGATCATTTCAACTTGCCCACCATCCTCTTTGCTCTTGGCTTTTGCTATGGTAGATGTGTGACTTCCAAGAGGCTCTTGACCGAAGTTAGGGGGTATCGGTAATCGAGCTCCTTCTTTGTTTGCCCATTGGCCGCCTCCAATGATTACTCCTCCAACGTTAATAATCGTTTCTTTCTTCTGGCCGGCTTCCAGCTCGGCTTCGAGGGTCTTCAACTGCTCACGGAAAGAAAGCTCATCTTCTGGGACAACTACTCGGCAAACAATTTGATGTGCTTTGTTGTCTTTTGGTGGCATGAATGCCACGTCGTTACACAAGCGGGGTGTGTAGACAACCATCAGGTAAGAGCAAGTTGTAACCTCCTTGATGTAGCCAATTCGGTCTGTAACATGCGGATTGCAGTGGTATTGAACCTCCACTCTTCTTGGCTTGCCAGTAAGATCGCAAGTCGTCCCTCCCTCCATCTTCTGTACCAAGTATCGTGTATCTCCCTTTACCTGTAATTCCGTCTTTGGCGGCTCTTCTTTGTGGCCCTTTGGAGGATCTATTTGGTTTCCCCATTCATCTTCCTTCCCTCCACGCCCTTTAGCCCTTCCTAATACGAATTGTTTGGTGGTTGGATCCCGAACTGGTGGGACTAAGGGCTTGCCCGGCTGTGGTGGAAGCTGGTGAAATTGCGTGATATCCGCATTGTAGCAGAAGGCGTAGGACCACCATCCGGAGACATAATATAGACATTCTCCATCCAAGTCCTGGAGGAGTTCCCAACCTCGGTCTGTAGCACGCGCCAACTCCTTTTGTTCGGCCGCGCGGGCCTCCGCTTCTGAGGTCTCGTTTCTAGGAGGCCTCTCAACAATGGGAATTGTACAGAGATGTTGTTCTCCATTTAGGAACATAAATTCGTAAGTTTCGTGAGCGGGATCGAAGGCGCGTTCATCCTGAGAGGTATGGGATGCGCCGAATACATTCCTGGCATTCTCGATGCTTTTCGTATTCGAGCTTTTGGGAGGATCTTGGATCGAAGAAGATGCTTGTTCGACTATCAGATTGGCGTCTGTGTCTGCGATGAAGGAATCGGAGAAGATGATCTCGTACTGTTTATTTGCAGATATTAGCCCGGCGCAACCGCAAGTGGATGGAGAGCCAGAGCTACTTACTTGAGGGAATGCGAGGATGTCGTCGTGCACACTGAAGACTGTTTCGCTTGCCAGAACTATGGGCATCGATGCCAATAAGGCCGCATTAATGGAACGCATCTTGCCATAAGGAAAATGCAAAAAGAGGAGAGGATTTGGAGAACGTTGAGTTAGAGGTTAACGATTAACTGTTCATATCTCAAAGTGTGGCTTGACTGCGGTCATTGTGGCTAAAGTACGGTAACCTTAAATGGACTAGCCCGGGTTCGCGTAACACGTCGCTTCGGGTGTTCATTTCAGGGGGGCTGTTGGGGGCTGTTGCGTAAGGCCAGGAGGAGATCGAAGCCCCTTCCGCACCCAAAAAAATATATGAAGATATTCATTCCGACGGGGCAATAAATAGCACAGATTCCTATCAAAGCTCTGCTCTAGAAAGGTGAGAAAATCGAATTTGTTCAGGGCACCCAGAGGAGATCGTGTTCGAAAGAGAGAGCTTCCAGGGGATGTGCCCACTACTACATCTCGCTAACATACCCTATAAGCACCCTATAAACTATGGTTTGTCCGCTAGACTAGTCTGTAAGGGTTTCTAGAAATGCTACCTGGACCACCTACAAATTATTTCCAGCAACTCCGTTTATCCTGGCTATAAAACTCATTGTATCCGTCCCTTATTGTTCAATAACACAGCAATTTAGTTCATACTTCAACTCGGCTGTCAACTCACCCCTCTTGAAGAACTGAAATATCCCAGAGAATTTGAGACAGTAGTATAAATTCATGGACTACAAGCCGCGAAGCTGCCCTAAGATAGAGAGACGGTATCTTACCAGGTTCCGCCACAAGAACCACCACAGGGCGTGATATGAGGAGGGGCCGAAGTGGTGGAATGGCCCAATATCGACTTCAGAAAAGCAGCTCACCACTGTTTGGCGTGAATGTTGTTGAGAAACGGTGTAAATGAGGGGATAGATGGGGGGAGAAAGGGATTGAAAAGTTTGGCAGGAGAGCTGGCTGGTATTACTATTACTATAAAAGAGGCGTATGGTGTTCGATATCCGAAGTGTAGTGAGACAAAATGCAACAGTATGGATTGCTGCGTGAGCGGCAGGCGCGACGGTCAATGTTCTTTCTGGTGGAGCGAAGACAGGGACGGGGACGGGGACGGGGAAGACGGGGTTGAATTCTTGGGCTTTTGCGGTACAATTAATTAGATTCTAGAGAATTTTTTGCCTTTTTATCCTTGATCCCATTGCGTAGTGATATTGCGTCAGAACTTGTGAGACATTCATTATACGCAGCAAAGCTTCAAATGCCTTAGAACTAGCCTGGGTTTCAATCGCTGTCTGACAAGACTCTTCTCGCACCTGAGTATCTCAAATCACCTGGAGTAGTAAGTCACATCTTCGGATATCTTCCTTTTGCTCTTTCAGACCAGAATAGCTCACTGGTTTATTTTTTCCGCGCTGGCCGGCGAAAAGCTCGCATCCAATCCAATCACGAAAGCTTTTTTGGGCCATGCGGCCTTCACGGGGGTCTACCGGGCTCCAGTGGCGTTTCTTATGGAGGTCTAAAGGGCCTACCAAGGTCCTTCAGTGGGGCTATGCCCTGGAAGGTCGGTTCTTTTGAGCACAATCTCTGTAACCTAGCCATGACTCATGGGGATATCACGCTGCAGCTCCACGACAGCGGGCACTAAGTGTGCACGTACGTATAGTAGGCCACGAAACATAAATTGAGGCATTGAGGCAGGTCAGCAAATTCGAAACTCGTGTTATTCGAGATTAAGAAGTGATCATATATCGTATATGGGAGAGGCAGTGAAGTGGAAAGTAAATAGACATCAGTCGGATCGGGAGATATCGATTTACGGGCTTGAACTGGCGACCTACTCTGAGGATAGTAAGTTCCTGTTCTTTCCTTAGTGGTTTGAAAATATTTCTTCAAGTGAGTTGGTCCTATCTTTCTGTCCCAAACCCATCTCTTCGACTTCTGGGTTCGAGAGCTGTTCGAGGCTTTGGGTTTGAAGGGGATGTGGAAGAAATCGGGGCTCGAGAGGTCATTGTCGGGCTGACTTATAAACTAGCCATCGGCGTTCGGTATAATCGAGTGCCTAGGCAGTCGAGAAGGATGGCTATCCTATGGTACGGGTTGATCGAGCTCCCACCGGACTCACCGCGTGGCAGGCAACATTCCGGATCCGCCGGTCTAAATCTTGACGATACGAACGTCGAATGTTTCGATTAAGCCTTCTCTTTGAGAGTTTAGGAGAAGATGAAGGGCAAAGGTAGGACCTTTGGGTTTCAGCTGATTGAAATTCAAGATAGTTGAGTGGCCCTTCTTAGCGAAACCCTCCTGCGGTGTTCACTTCAGGAAAGGACGGCCCAAAACTTGATTCAATCAACACCAAACAGAGGCATTCAACAGAAAAGATAGTATCCTCTATTTGACCTATCGTGTGATCTTTCGCTCTGCAACAAAGAACTTCGAGAGATTGAATCCTTCACCTCCTTTGCTCCCTAACGAACGTAACTTCTACTTTCTATCTATGATCTGATCATATTCATTTAGAAGAGCACTCAACAAGCTCGTCTTACTTTCCTCGACTGTTCTTCAAATACTAGACGGTCTTCCAGAACATCCAAGCTAATGTAATCATCATTTTAGTCCCCCCTGCAGTCCACAACATCGCTGGCACCGAATGTGTAGCCTTTGAGACCAACCCGCCGATGATAGCGCCGAAAAGCGTCAGCGCAAACGCTGTAGCCCGCTTGTTCCTCTTCGGTTTGCTTCCAAGTGGCAAGGCGAAAAGATCTGGGTCAGAAAAGAGGTCTGCGAGAAGACTAGTGATAACAACTGTTGGAATCTCTCCCACATCGAGGTTTCGGCTCGTCACAATCTGGCCAGCAGATTGGAAACTCAGCAAAGCGATAGGAACAAGTTGCGCCCATTCGACTGTTGACCGGGGAACAAACGGAACCGGACCTTCTATCACGCCCCCTTCGATCAGACTCGCGGCCAACAAGATGCAGAGGCTCTGTATGAGAAAAGAGAGAATGAGTGTTCCGCGGCGTCGGGGTCCGAGAGCACGACCGAGACGGGAGAGCCAGAAACTTCCTATGATGAAACAACAGATGGAAGTAAGAGAGCGTGCCCATCCGTAATGCCTTGTATTCTGACCAGAAACACCTAGTGCGACGAAGATTGTGTTGCCTGCACTCGTTCAGAATATGAAACTGTAAGACTAGAAACAAAGAGGCATCCATACCTGTTTGCATAGATACGAAAGTACCAAATGCTATTGAATAGACTTAGCGATGTTTCCTCTAACTTCATTAGATCGAGAGCTTTGCTTGCCGTTGTATAGAGTTCCATCTATAAATCCAGTAATCAAGCAGCACACCAACATTGGAATGTATACATATTTCGTCCTAATTTCACTTGCAAGGAATTGTCTGATTTGCCACTTCTCGGACTTTTCATCAATGGCCCGTTCGACTGGGAAATTCGCATCATGAACCTCCGAAGACCGGAGATCCTGCAGTCCTGCTTCGAGTTCTTTATCTTCCATGGAAATTGGAGAGTATCGTTTTATGAGGCGTAAAAAGATCTGATGGATATTGAGGGAAATGACAGTCATAGTGAAAACTAGGCTTCCAGCCAGGATTTATGTTTACAATACGCAGAAACCTGATTTTCCCATTCGTGAGCGCTCGCAAGGATCAATCTCAGTTTTGCAAAGGATAGGAGGATCAACTCTGAGTATACGATATCGTGATAGGAGGAGCAGTAGAAACCCTGAAAAGATTGACACGTCGACCTCGCAGACACGAGGGACTCTACATCTGAGGTTATTCAACCTCGAATGAAAATTTATCTCATTATCCCCGATGTCTTTCATGAGCTCCTTCTCGTTGAGGATTCCAAGCCGGCCAAGAGTTTTGGGGTGCAGCAATTTATGCACTTTTTCTTGGCTTTTGGACACCTGGTCAAAATCTTACTCGGCTTACTGTTGAAAATTAAAACGGCTCTGCAGGTATGCTAGAAGGATTGCTCTGATGGGGGCTTCATCAAAACAAACCGGTAGCGCTTATGCTTATTTCACATGCCTATCTTCATTCGGAGGAAGAACGCAAGGAAAATCACCGATTTGTGAGTATGTGCATATGATAGATCAAAATGGTAGGCGAGGGGCAATGTCTTGCATCGGGTCATTGTAGCGCCAAGTAAAACTACCCCGGACGCCAAGTACCCCCTTTTGAAATGTTTAATTTGCAAAGCGGCCAAAGAGCATTTCGGTTACACAGGTGACTGGGTAAGCACCAGAAAGGGAACAAAGGCACGTACATGAAACTAGATTAGATTACGCCTTGTGATCCGGTTCGTCATAGCAGTGGGAAAAGTAATGAAGGATTTGGGTCTTACTTCTCAGCTAAGCGGCGGATTCTCGTGCTTAAACCCCCACGTTTGTTCTGCACTCAGGGATGGTTTCATTACCAGGTTGCGAACAGCTCGTGCTGCCGGTTTATGTCAGTGGCGTAAGGCGTCATCTAGGGCGTGCGGTCCGGGCCGTCCAAGGATGTAATCACGTACCTGGGGACTTTCCACCGCCCACTCTCATAGTGTGGGGGCCACTAAATGCGTAGCACGTAGATTCAAATCGATTTTCGACATAAATCAGTGCAATTACCAATAATGGCTATAGGTAAGTTCAGGAAGCAGCGGCTATCACCATTGTGAACACTGCATCTTGGAAGCTCCGAGCCTTACCCAGTGTGTAGCTGTGATTTTCAAAGAATTCATTGCAGCAAGATCCCCGGAATTGTCTCCGCGACCTAGCTAGAAGCTTAGAAATGCCATCAAGCTACCGGGGCTAAGTAGATGTACAGATGATCGTTTGATATTGCTTGGATGGATAATGCATATTTTCAATATAGTTTCCGTCCACCCCAGGGTTAAACTCGAAGCCAAGGATCATGTACGCGTTCCTTCCACTTTCAACACAACGTTGATTTTAACGATGCGAGTTTCCCCGCCAATAGGATACTGACGGCGGATTGTTTTATGTTCGTCTTCCACCAAGTTTCAAACTTTGAGTTATGCACCTGTTCAAGCAGCTCTTGACCAGAATGTTCCAGAGTTGACTATCCATTATTTGGTTTTCAGAGGGTCCAAATCTCTCAAAATGATTTGGGGGCTGGGTTCGTCCCTCAAAACCTTCGCTTAGAGCCGCAATCCGTCGCAATGCTACGAAGCCAACCCGGTGTAAATGAAGTTTATTATGAAAAGTAATCTATTGTTTTGAATCCAAGTCGGTTTCAGAATTTCACCTGAGACATTGATATATTTCAAAAGAGCTAAATTCATCTCACCTTAATGGAATTTAACAATTCATGGGTTTCCTCGATGTTGAAGGTAGGCAAAGATATCGATGCCTGTTCCTGGGCAAGCTGAAGCCCTGCATGCAGGAGGGTAGCAGTTGTAACGGTCATGGAGTGCGCGATTAAATGATTCGATGACAGATGCTCGGAGCACAGGATAGATATAGATCCATGAGGTAAGCCTGACACTGCATAGATACAGTGTAAACAAGCCCGTAAGTACCGGAACCCCCCTGTCTGCCACCGGGAGCATCCGAAAACCCTATCTTTGCCTGGATGCGAACAATTGTTCAGAACCGGGGCCAGAAGTTGCGATGGATATTTTGAGGGCGCTTTCGGCTGTCTGTTCGCCGTTCGGCCGTTGCGATCTCGCTTCACTAACCCCCTTTCGCTTGTTTTCATTCCTAAAGGGGTTACTATGCACGATCACTTGGTACAACTAAGCATTGAGGATTTTTTTAAGTAGCTAGGCTCTTCAGTATAAATTTAAGCATATTTTGGATAAGAGAGCCTCTGACGTACCTATACTTTCCAGATATTAAGCAACTTTGTGGTAAAGATGCATTCGGGAACCAGTACTGGAGGCAGTATTCCGATGTTACTGAAACCCCGCGCGCCGAGAAAATATTATGCGGCCTTACTCCCTCACAATGTCACACGCCATCATGAGAGATCTACTACGCCATATGCCCGGGGGGCTTGGCGAAGCCGTTTTCGGCCGATTCGGATTGAAACTCGGCAGGTAGTCTGCCCGGAAGGACTCACATGTCTAAACGAGGTAGTGTTGTGCCGAAGCTCTTTATCGGTTTCCACCCACTGGAGGTCTGGGCTACTTCGCTTGAATGCGGGGCACTGAATGATGTTACAATGACTCCCTTAACGATGAGAATTTCAGTTCCACAGGGAAATTGCTACAGATCAACAGCTCCTAGTGGCTTATCATTATAAATTGCTTGTATGTGTAAGGCCAAGAGTGTGGCATCCAAATCATTAGGTCGTCAAAATGTTTTGCAGAAACACAATAGGTGTGTGAGTGGGAGACCTCCTAGTCTTAGGAGTAAATCTCTAGGTTTTTGTGTCACTCTATATTTGCGTTCAAGAAATTTTCTACCAGTATCTAGTGAAGGACTATTTTTTACCGTTTTGAAAAGAGAAAAGAGAAAATCTTGCTATACAGTGTTGAAAGAATAACGACTGCCGATTTTGACAGACAATACCCCACTGAGGAACTGTAGTTCCCTGTATAGGCAGTTCCCCTTTAAACATCTCACCCATTTTTTGCTAGAGCATTTTCGGCCAGGAGCGGGCTCCGGCCCATGTAATTCTAATCAAGCAGGAGGAAAGTGGCAAACGAAACGTTAGCAAGCATGCAATGTTGCTTGACAGAAGGTTATCTTGCTGTGGAGCCGGAGCAGCAATCATTGTCTCAGTCCAACCCTGTTTAACTGACCAACTATTTTGACCAAGATGCAGATCTTGCAATTTATCTTGCAAGTTTTTTTTTTTTTAAAAAAAAACTGTGATCCCATTTTTGAGAGCTGGTGTGGCGAAAGCAAAATTCATTGGATATGCGGATCAGAAAGCCAAGATTACGAATGGAGATCGGACATGTAAGCCATAACACATCAAGCAGATTTCAATACATAAATTGTACAGCAAGTGGAGACCGATTTCCCACCCGCTTTGCCCCCTGCTTGAGCATGGGTCGGCAGTTATGACGCTCTAAACGCTCGCAAAATGTTGGTCTTTCTACAACAAGACGTTGGCCGCTTGGCCACATGATCTGTCAATCATGGTATAACCGCCGAAATTTCAAGCTTCAAGCCAAGAAGATAACGATAATTACTAGAAACGATTTAGCCTATTGAATCTTGGTGTGAGGAGGTTTCGTATTCCATGGCCAATGTAGGTCTTTGCTCCTGGGTGGCAAAATGGCGGAATTAGCATTGAAAGGAGAGAGGGCCAGGGTCCAAAAGGTATAAGTACCTCCAGTCTTCTCAGGAAATTGCTGAACATCCCACAACAATCGACCACATTATCTTTCCAGATCTGTTCTTATCTACTTACTCAGTTTACACGCACAACTCATTCAAAATGACGACCCTTTCCTCAATCATAGAGCAGCATCGTCTCCTCGAATCTCTTGATCTCAAATCACATCTACCAGTGAGCCCCGCAAGACTTTGGCCTCTGAAGCTAAACATCTCTAACGTATGATGGGGTTTTCAGGTAACAGTTAAGGAAGTTGGCACTCCTGATACTGCCACTCCTCCCAATGAGCATGAACAGAAAGTTCCCACTGTTCAGGTTTCGGTTCCGGAGAATGTTGGCCAATTCCTAATCTCCCTCACTGGCATCAAACCCTTGAACCTGAGCCCTTCATTGTCTTCTGCCAAGCCCCTATCTGGGTCTTCGAAATTGAAGTCCATGCTTGAGAACACAGACGATTTGATTGTCTGCCCGGGAGTTTACGATGGACTTTCAGCAAGAATTGCCATCAATGTTGGTTTTGATGCTTTGTACATGGTAAGATCATCTTCTTGATTATTCTAACATTAGATGAAACTAACCGTCTTAGACTGGTGCGGGAACCACAGCATCGCGTCTGGGCCAGCCAGACCTAGGAATTGCTCAACTTCATGACATGAAAGAACATGCAGAAATGATTGCCAATCTGGATCCTTACGGTCCTCCTCTGATCGCTGACATGGATACTGGCTATGGAGGTGAAGCCCCTCGCAAATGATCATGTTTCCAAAGCTGAAGAGATACAGGCCCCATTATGGTTGATCAGTCCGTAAAGCAATATATCCGAGCTGGTGTGGCAGGCTTTCACATCGAAGACCAGGTCCAACAGAAGCGTTGCGGCCACCTCAAAGGCAAAAAAGTCGTCTCTCGTGAAGACTTCTACGTCCGTGTTCGCGCAGCTAAAGCTGCCAAAGATGCAATGCACTCAGACATTGTTCTCATAGCTCGCACGGATGCTCTTCAACTCCATGGCTACGAGGAGTGTATCGAAAGGCTCAAAAGGGCCCGCAGCTTGGGTGCGGACGTCGGTCTCCTCGAAGGATTCACGAGCAAGGCAATGGCCGCGCAAGCAGTGCAAGATCTGGCTGGCTGGCCGCTGCTCTTGAATATGGTTGAGAATGGAGCGACTCCAATCATTACGAGCAGTGAGGCGAGGGAAATGGGTTTCCGCATTATGATTTTCTCCTTTGCTTCTATTGCCCCGGCTTACTTGGCAATTAAAGCGACGCTGCAGAAGCTCAAGGATGAGGGTGTTGTCGGAACACCGAAAGATCTCACTCCATTGAAGCTCTTTGACATGTGCGGACTGGAGGATTCGATCATCATTGACAGCGATTCTGGTGCTGCTTCGTTTAAGGATGGTGGTGGTCTTTGATTTTGGAATTATTGTGTACCGCCGCTCCCCTACACCCTTTTCCTTTGTATTTCCTACTGGCACATTCTCCTTTGGTTTATGCTCTTGGGATGTCCTTAATCTGGCGATTGATTTGGTACTTGCGAAAGGTGATTGATATTTTTTGTGATGCTATCAGGGAAAGATTGAAATAGCTAGTGGAATATTTTGCTGAGTACCTGGTGTACTCAAGGAATTTGCTCGTAACACCTCTCCATAGTTTGACCATTCAATACATATCATCCGTTTTAGTATGAAATCCCGAAAGAAATGGGAAAATCTTGGGATAATTGGCCTTCAGTGACACCTAAGACGTGGGGGCAAATCCGTTGGCTGTTAAACGATTAGGAGTGAATGGCAGCGTCACTTGACAAGAATACCAAAGTCTTACAATATCTACACTTTGCAGGAGTGTGGGAAATAAGAGGGTGCGTCCCGAACAGCGACGCCTGAAGCTTTTTCGATTTTCAATTCCGGAGCCACATGGTGAGATATGATATCCGTTCAGTTGCCATCAGGAGTACGCTCCACGCCAAGACGCTAAGCGAGCCAACCAAAAATTTTGTGTTTGTGGGTTTCAGGGAGCGGAGCCTGAATTTAGCGATCAATGCCCTGGAATTTGAGCGTCCTCTCGCTAAAAGTTAGTAGCAACAGGTAGGCTTCAGGGAGCAATTTTTTGGTGTTTCTTAAGAAAAATACTTTAATCCGTGCCGAAGAACGTACTACTCCTGGTGGCAGCTGAACGGATAGAGAGTCGCCGGAGCGCAGCCCTACAGCAGAGCAGATGAAGCCTAATTTTTGGGATTTTTGGCCCGGGCCTTTATTATTCCTGGAACTTCACATGCACCCAGTCAGAGGCTCCGAGGAGCCATTATCACTCTGGTCCAATCAAGCGCCAGACGTCGCCTGATGTTAAGACGGATACTCTTCTCTTCGGTATACGCTTTTTTGCGTCACGGTGGCAAAGTAAAACCAATCCGTGTAAACGTAAACTTTGATACTGAAGCCTTAGGAATATGACAAAAATAGCAACCAACCGAAAAGGATTGAAATGCCGAGGTGGAGGAGGGGAAGAGGGGACTAGTCAGAATTATAATTTGACGACCCCATCATCGGGCAATCCCGATTCCTGGGCGGACAAGGAAACAACATGAGAAGAATGATGATAACATGGATGATATAAAAAGGAGACTCGCACTTCAATCAAAAAACGTGTGTGAAGCATGGCGAGATATTGCGGGCTATAGCAGACGAGGGGTAAACAAGCGAATCACCACCATCATTCGGTCAGGCTGGCTAAGGTTAGCTGATTGGCTGAACTCAAAGTACTGCCGCCTTCGATAAACGCATGGAATTTCAAGTCCATATGTAAACTGTTCAACGGCCTCCCAAGGATATTACCAGGCCCTACAAAGATATTAGGAGACTTGGCTCGTTGCGCAGCAGCAAAACCAGATAGGCTCGTCTTTACGGGTGAGAGCCTCACCGGGTCACATGATCAACTTGTAAAAAGCACATGCTCAAAATCCGTAGTCTTTGAAGAAACGATTCCAATTATCGCTTCGAGGTATTCGGATGATTCCCACATCAAGTTGAAATTTCAACTTGCCATCTCTCAAGTCAAGTCGGGCGTCAGGCTGTGCCACCGAGAGATATCGGGCATCAGAATATTGAAACGATCTGTATGTCTGTGCCGTTTGCAGCTGTGCGACAACTTGACAAGCATCATGAAATAAACGACCTCAACCGTCTGACTGCCTCGAATAATGCCTCGCATGCGGACCTCGAGGTCGCCCGGCTTCCGAGAGGGAAAGTTTCCTGGAATGTTATTCGAGATCTGGAGTCGGGCGGTGTAGGATGTCAGGTTGTGGTTGGTGATACTGCAAACCCGTTGAGAGCGGCAGGACTTTCTGTTCGTTTAGCTTGAGCCATTTGGAGAGCAGCTTGATGTCGACGTGACCAAGAAATGCCCTCATGCAGGCCTGCTTAGAATTTGCGAACCAATTTCTCGACGTGGTGCGTCCCAGTGGAACGTGGGTTACGAGGCCAAATCCTTCGATCTATCGAATAATATTTCAGCAGGCAATCATAATCGAGGATCTCGGTGAGGCGGACGACGTGTTTGCCTCACTTTTTCTTTTGGCAGTCGTGTTGTGCCAGTCGGAGCGTTCCGTGAAGGCAACTAGGGACCGGGCGTGGTGTGATTCGTTGCTTCACTTATGGAACACGCTCAGAATGCTCGAGGTCCGAGAAAGGCCTGGGTAGCTTTGCATGGCTTTGCATGGACAGGGGCAGTTTTCCCATCTTCGTCGTCGTGTTGTCCATGCAGGTTACGCCCGGCCGGTATGGAACTGGGTAATAATCTTCTGAACGGCTGCCTGAAGGAGGGCCGCGATAGGCTTGGATGCACTGCAAATCGACGCCAGAGGTCTTGTAACGAGCCACTAAAAGCCCCTGTACCGTCTGTGTCAGCACGATGGTCGGCCAAGTTGGGCGTCGTCGACCACTGATATCGCGGTTTGCTCACTAAAAACTGCGAGTCTTCAGCAGTCACGCAGAGGGCAGATATGCAAGGGAGAGTCCCATTATTATGCCAAGCAGTTATGTCGGCATCCTAGACTCTAGAGTTGAGCCTAGAGGGCTGCTAGCATGCATCGAGCAGCATCGCGACATCCACCCTCGTCATCCAGGAAACTTTCTCGACCACTCTCCTCGCTCCCTGCCCTTTGCTGCAAGCCATTTCCCAGCACATCCAGCCGATCAACACCGAATACCAACAGAGCCCCATATTGATCTTTGCGTCCCGCCAGTTTGTGAAATACATAGTCTGTTCCCTCCTCCATCCAATTTTACTCTTCCTTCGCCTTACTTTTTGATGCAAGCATCACTTATTCACCAAACACCAGTGCGAACTATCATCACCCTCATTGTTCGTACAATACTATAGCTTTACCTGTCAGTGAGTTGTCGATCCTACGACCCATCACAGCGAAGTGGGGAATCCGTTCGCTGACATCGTGAGGCTGCAGAGGTCACAGCTCATCGTCGTTGAGCATCGAAGCAAATCCTCAATAACCTCCCTAACAAAACATAAACCACAGCTGCCCAGCATGCCGACAGACCTCAGGATAGACACGTCCCTCGGCGCGGCAGACCTACGAAGACAACAACTTGAAGCGAAGAAGGCTGCTATCGAGGCCGAGCTTGCTGCCCTTCCATTTACCGTCGGCGCCCCTACTCCCTCAACCCATCAACAACAACATCGGGTACAGAAACATCAACGCCGAAGCAGCAATGTCTCTCGAACTATGTCCAGCACTGGAGCCACCATGGCGCGGCACCTATCCTCAGTAGGACAACTCTTTGGTCTTCTTTCCTGCTCTGCCTCTAATGATTACTAGGACCGGATCGAAATCCCATCTCAACGATCACGAACCCTTTCACAAAGGTCGGCACCTTCGATGGACCGAACGAACTCGAGAGGAACATCTTCGGGACATGGCGGCAACATGCCTTTCACTCAGACGGGTGTTATGCCTCCGCCCCTCCGCTCCGAGCCTCGAGAAAACCCCGCGATCGAGACCTGGATGAAAGACCCATCTCTCCCATCCTACACCTACACACAACACCCTGCTCCTTTACAACGATCGGCCTCGCAACGAAAATATGACCTCGATCAGGTCCCAGAAGTCGGAGAGAATCCACTCGATTACTTTGCCCGTATTCAGGGCACCCCGACTCTCTCGATCTCGCCCCCATTCTCGACATCCTCACCAGCGATGAATGACCAGCTCTCAGCTGGCTCATTCAACATCGCAACTCCATCAACACCTACGACCGATTCGCTTACCACTGCAACTACGTTGCCAAGTAACATGAGTCGTCAAAACAGTCTCTGCAACGAGCGTGTAGCTGAAAGTTTTTCGATGATGAGAGTCAATTCGAATCTTTCTTATTCCACTGATGTCAATTCTTCTGATCAGCCAATGTTTGATCAATTCCCTCCTCAATTTGTATCCTCTCGTCATAATCGTTGTTCATCGAGCGAAGAGCAGTCTCAGCTGCTTGTTGGCGCCGGTGGTGCTAGTAGTGATTCTCAATTTTCGCATTCTTTTTCTTCTGCAGAATTTGCATCTTCTTACCTAGGTGAGAAGATGGAAAAATCGCAATCAAATGAAAGTATGTCTTCAACCTCGTCAGCGGCGTCTCGAAGCAAACAGCGACTGCAAGCAAGTCTCGCTGCCGAACGACCGATCATGCCGAAAGGCAGCGACGAGAATTCTATGTCGCGAGCAAATTCATCGCAATCGATGGCTCGACTTGAATCGAAAGACGGTTCGCAAGATAAAGTTGCTATATCAAAACCTACTTACCAACGACCTAAGCACGAGCGAGTATTCTGCAGGCAGTGTGAAAACCACCCAGATGGGTTTCGAGGCGAGCATGAATTAAGGAGACATCAAGACCGAGAGCATAAGTCGTTGGTCAAGAAGTGGGTGTGCATCGAGCCTGCGGGCCGTGATCATCCTAAGCCCGAGCTTCCGTTGTCGAAATGCAAGGCTTGTGGGTCTCAGAGGAAGAAGTACGGGGCATACTACAATGCCGCTGCTCACCTACGCCGCACTCACTTCAAGCCAAAGGCTAAGGGCGGGCGCAAGAGCAGCAAAGTCGATGACGGGGATAAGCGAGGCGGAAAAGCTGGTGGTGATTGGCCTCCCATGTCTGAGCTGAAGTATTGGATGAAGGAGGTGGAGGAGCCGGCCGAATACCCCACGCAATCTCAACAAGACGAAATCGATTTGAGTGACGATGAGGCGAGCGAGAATTTCGACGAGCAAAGCTTCGACTCTCAACCGATGTCGCATATCGGAAACAACAACTTCAACGATGTATTCATCACCGACACGTCACCGATACTCAACATGTATCAATCGGCACCCAACGACATGTACAACATGCAAAGTATGCCTATTGATTTGCCTACACAGCAGAGCTCATACATTGATTCATCAATGTACAGTCAGAGCTTTCCCAATTTCTCTCCCCATCTCACAAACGACCCTATGGCGTTCTTCCCCCCTTCTGTTTCTCAAAATGTTGATGACCAGTTCGCTGGTCAAGATTTTGGAAATTTCTCTTATCATTAAATGATTTAGTATTCTCCTTTTGATCTATTTGATCAGTTTTTCTTTCTATTGTCAATGACTGATGCATATGGTATGTTATCTAAGGTGTGAAATATATCTTCTCTTTCTTCCGTACTTGTGTTTACATACATTTTGTATTTGGCGTACCGCAATTCATTTTTCGATGAATTGGGGCGCTCACTTGGGACTGGGTTATATTTCTGTACATAATGAGCAGGCACGATGTTACGAGAAACAAAAATGGGAGACGGGTGGGTGACGGAGTTCAAAGGTTTTCGATATATTCTGGCGTACGCAAAGTCTTACATTGGTCCCTCGAGGGCTAGGTTGTCTTACTATTTTACCATTATAATGTTCAATACATTCATATATTTCATGATTCGAATATACACTCACCTTCACATGCATTGGTACTTCAGGTTTGCTCAAGGCGTCCGCCGGTTTCCTCCGCACGTACCCCCATGCCACAGCGCTTTCTCCGAGGCTCTCTTCCGCTCAGAACACGAAACCCCAATTTTCACCCCACACTATCGCTAGCATGCATCGCCTACCTCGCGACTGTCATCGATAGTGTCAAGTTCTCAACAAGGAGCACAAGGTCTTATGCATCTTCCGTTTCAGAACAATACTACAAGGTAAGGGCCCGCGACGTGCAGAAGATATACTGATCTGTCTGGAGATCGGCTTCTATCACTTGTGGGAAAACAGACAGATACAGACAATGTTATAGATCCTGTGCCACCAAAACGGCGATCTTCTTCGCATCTTAGACAGAAGACCTAAGAATGGGGGCTGCCGGAGTGATCCCCCCACCCTGCAGCGAAGGCGTCCCTGACTAACCGCAAGCGCATACCCCCCTGCAAAATGATAACGACCTGACGTCTGACCTGCTTTTTACAAACAACCAACAATTTTGGTGGTGATGTGCTCCACGCCGTCATTTGCTCAAGTGATGCACGTTCTGGAACTTTAGGAAACGAGACAACGCTGCTGCCGGTAGTTATTATATTCGGATCGTCGAGCGCGTGCACCGTCGCTGGGCTGAACGAAGGCGACAGCTACGGCGGTATGTTCCCAGAGGAGAGATAAGGGGAACGGCTTGAGAGCAGTAGCATTATTTCTCAGTGCCATCCCACACGGAACGGCAAGATGAGGGTTTTTTCCTCCTGCCGGAAACAGGCTTGACCGGCGAAAGGTAACAAAATCGTCTCATCCCGATCTTGACGCCAGAATTACCTCTTGCTTTTGTCGCTTTTTTGCTGTAACTAGCTTTGAAGATCTGTTCTCGAAGCGTCTGATAGGGCCAGCCGCACGCAGAAGCAAGTATGGACCAACATATGATTCGCCGCTGCTCGGCTCGCTCCTTATCTGTTGCCAAGAGGGAGGCAAGGGCGAATGTATCTTTTTAAAGTGCGCTCACCTCAGATATGGATGAATTTGCGACAGGAAAAGAAAACCATGCGGGTGCTTACGATTTACATACATAATGCTGTGGTGAACCTGCTTCTGCAGGATACTTTGTCTCGGCGGGCGGTTTCTGTCGTTTTCGCGAGTCACTTAATATTTGTTATATACTGAGCATTTTTAGATGTTGTTACATTTTGTCACTCTCATTGTTGTTTCCTTTCACTCTCTTTGCTGAGAGATCTCTTTTGTTTTATTTTTTCGAAGGAGAAAGAAGTCGAGGAAACGATGGGAGACTTCGATCCAGCATTTATTCATACGCTAGCCGTGCAATCATGGAGTATGTATGGCGTCGGCATGTTCCTCATTCTGCTTCGCATGTATGAAAGCCGCTCTCATACCCCTTTTTGCGAGAATACTCGGACTAATATACAGTTCAGATATGCGAGGATACACAGACTTGGCTTCAAGGGCATACAAGCCGATGACTATATCATGGTCTTCGCAGGAGTAAGGTTTTCCCCTAGATCAACCTTTGGGATATTTGGAATGTTGCTGACATTCTACAATTGATAGTGTATGTATACAATACTGGTATCTTGTCTCAACATCATTTCCGAAAATGGCGGCAGCAATCTGTATCCCCCTGAGCAATTCTCGACATTTTCGCCAGAGAATATCCAGCAAAGAATCCATGGCTCTAAAATTGTCATTGTGTCCGAACAAGTTCGTCCCCCTGGGCTTCCCGCGTCGTCTCGTCTCTCTCTCTAACCGTGTCTCTCAACACAGGCAATGCTCAATGTCGTCTACGCCATCAAAACATGTATGCTCATCATGTACACCCGCTTGACTCTCAATCACTACAGCCAACGCAATGTCATCTACTTGGCCTGCTATGTGGCCGTGGGCTGGGTCGCAACGGAGAGTAAGCTAAACCCTCTCCGCTCCCTTGCAACATAATTTCCCCTAAAAGCAGGATGAAGCTAACACCCCCTCCCTTCAGTTGCTTTCTTCACAGCCTGCACACCTTTCCAAGGCTACTGGGCCATGCCCCCTCCAAACCCCCAATGCACAACCCTCGAACACTACGCCATAGTCCAAGCCTGCTTCAACATCTCCTCCGACACCCTAATGCTCTTCATCCCTCTCCCCCTCGTAACCCGTCTCAACGTTCCCTGGCGCCAAAAATTCATCCTCTGTATAATCTTCAGCATGGGCATCTTCGTCATCCTCGCCGCCGTCCTCACCAAAGTCTTCAACCTCAGCAACGTCTACGATCCCTCTTACATGCTCTGGTACACGCGTGAAAGCAGCGTTGCGATCTATGTTAGTAATTTGCCGCTTATTTGGCCGTTGTTGAGAGAATGGTTTCCGTTGTTGCGGCGCTTTACGCCGGGGAATAAAACGACGTCGAGGGATAAGCAGGGTGGGTATGGTCTTAATTCGCATACTGGCCGTCCGCGCACGACGGTTATTGCTGGGAGACATATTAGTGGGGGGTATGGCGGCCGCAGGCTTTCTGAAAATGAACATAAGGTTGGCGTCACGACTACGATTCGCGGGAAGGGGGAGAGCAAGGATGAGTTGAGCAGTATCAGTTTGCCTGATAGAGATGATATTGAGATGGGAAGTTTGAGAATGAAGAATGATTCGGAGGAGAGGTTGAGGGATGATAAGGGGGGTTGGGACACGGAGATCCCGATGGGCGGGATTCATAAGTCTACGACGGTTACGGTGCAGATTAGTGAGGAACGGATTGAGGATCCTGGGATTGTGATGCCGATGCCGGCGAAGGGAATTGTTTCGAGGGTGAGGGAGGTGGGGTTGGATGATTCTGGGAGTGCGCGGAAAGTGTTCAGGTGGGATTTTGAGAAGAGGAGGTGAAAGGCAGAATAAAGGGCGCGTCTTTTGACGCCTATTTGGAAGACATTTTGGGGAGCTTGAATTGTGCGCAAAGCACGATGAATGACAGACGAGTTTTTTTGAATCGGGGTGTTGGAGTTGGAGCAGGAGCATTTGATCACAGGGAAAAGAAAATGTTGCGGGAGGCAAAGGGGGGTAAGACTGGAGGAGATGGCTGATGGATTTGTACTTGTACATTATGTTGTAAAAGCTAGAAAAATTCCTGTATATGCAACGATAGATGGCCCTCTGGAAAGTGTTGCCCTGTTTGATCTCAGTTGTAGCAAAAATTACAGATTGGCAGCCCGATTCAAGTGGAAACAGGTCAGAACATGATGAAATACTGGGATGATGATTTAATTCTTATTCCTTATTGCTTTGGCTCTGTAGGTCATATGATTCTATTTGATTCATAAGTCATCACTTCAACTCCGCAAATTGCTCCTCGCCCTTGATGAAGTCCTCCCACGTGGTCAATTTATCTTCCACGAGCTAATCCAAAAAGTCAGTAAAAATTCATCGAAGTCAAGGGATTGAACTTACCGAAGTGCTCCATTCCAAGCTCTCACCCCCGTAATATCCACCCTCATTCAACAGTCTCATATTCTCCAACAACTCCTGGGCCGCAAAGTCCGGAAGTCCGGCACCAGTCAAGAAACCCTTGTACATATCATGTGGCGCCTCAAAGAATCTCGCAGTCTTACCAGCCTCGGGGAATGTGGTCTTGAACGTATCCAGCATATCCTGGAAGGTGTAATATTTGGTTGCTCCTAGGACACGCTTTCCGAGGGTCTTCTCTCGGTTAAGGAGAATGCCCTTTACGAACTTGCCGGTGTCTTGGACAGAGGCGAAAAGGGGGACGGGGGCGGATGCAGGGACTGGCATGGTGAGTGTCCAGGCGTTGTCGGGTGGGGACGGTCTGAAGGCTTGACCGGGGATGTTGGACATATAAAAGCCGGGCATGAAATAGGTGGCGGGCAGAGAGGTGGTGCGGATGTAGGCCTCGACCTTGGCTTTGCTGTCGAAGTGATAAACATTAGGAAGAACACCTTTGGTCACTAGATAATCTTTGTTAGCAGATTTCCTCGCGTGGTGAGTAGATATCACGGACATTCAGAAACATTTAGCAGCGAGCTCCATATGAAATGTTGAACACCAGATTCCTAGATGTAAGATTAGAAGGCATATTTTAAATCAGATGCGGGGTAAACTCACCAATGCAGCATCAGCAAGATTCTTGCCTTGTTGAATCTCCAGGTTTTGGTCCAGCTTCTCCCAATAATTTGTGACAGCGAACACGGCATAAGCGCCTTTGAAAACCTTCAACAAGCTCTCCTTGTCATCCAAGTTGGCCTACGCAATATCCATCAGCATTGCTCGCAGGACCACATGGAAGAAGAATGGATGCTTACCGCGACGACCTCAACACCCTGGCTTGCGAGCTTCTTCGAAGAGTCTTTCGAGACATCACGTGTGATTCCACGAACCGCCCAGCCACTCAATTTTGGGTCAGCGAGGATGGTCTGCACGACTGAGCCTCCCTGGCCTCCAGTTGCTCCAATGATGGCAATGGTTTTCTTATCGGAAGACATGATGTCTGAACTTGGTTTGAAATTTCGAGAGGGTTTGCTGAATTGATGCGTGCAAGTTAATAGTGGGTTGAGTTGTTAGAAGATGCTGAAAGTGATGTTGTAGATTGAGGTGATGATGTTGTTGTTCCTGGCCTAACGTTGAGGATACTTATATACACATCGGCAAGCCCTATGATGTATCTGATTACAGCACAGCTCGTATAAGCACAACGTTCAGCCTTGTGAAGCTTACCGATCCTCTCGTGGTCGGTGACTTTACATTTCAAACTAAGCCATGACTAAAGTAAAGGCTGTTGGCAACTTGGCAGTAGTTGGCTTTGTCGATTTTAGAAATCGCAATCGGAGACATAAAATAGTCTCCGGGGTAGCCTTTACAAATGTCGGCCGCCAACCAATCCGGTTCCGCGAATCGTACATGGGGAAGTGGGTCGGACTCTTCGTAAAGCCGAGCTGCGGATTTAGTGGCGTCCGAATTTCAGTCCATTTCCAGGGTCGAAAGGCCTTATTGATTGGATTGTGATGATTGGTGGAATTTCACCTTAAAAATGACATATTGCATCGAAACTAAAGGATATTAATTGTTGTGCTGACTGCATGCTTCAATATGGGCGCGTCCAGGCCTGTCATTCTAGCGAGTGACGGCTAAATTACAGTGATTGAAGCGCTGTAAGTTGTCTGTTTTAACTCACCATCAGTTTTGCGCCCAGTCTTTCATCGAACACGAAAAATATGAGAATGAATAATTGCTGCCTAAGCCAATTGTCATGTAGCCTAACTAAATCGTAGCAAAAAGGATTCTCAGAAAAATAGTCGTAAAACCAAAGCAGATTTGACTTCGGCGCACAGCAACAGTGTTCAATCCCCGACAGAAGCGTTGAGATACGGTCAATACTTCTCTTCCAAGTTTGTAGTGCAAGCCAACCGTAATGTGTTTATCCTTGGCCGCCTCAAACCTGAAGTATAGAAACATATTACCTCGCTGGAGATTGATTAGATGATGCAGCATTGTTGGCGGAGGCAAGCCGGGGATTGAAGCTTCTGGTCTATAGAGCCTAGACTGGATGTTCTAGGGAATTGGCCTCACCGCCTAAACAAAAGTTGAAGTGCAACGCAGAGGGTATGACTTATAATCGGTACCTCACCGCAACTGTCCGTATCAACTGCACATCGACTTCCAGCTTCAATACGACGGCTTCGAAGACTACGCAGATAACCATAGAAAATCTAAAGAAAAAGGAAAACTTCCAACAACTCCCGTGCCGTGGCTTGGTTTCAATTGCTGTTACTCTCGGGACCCTCCCATCCCAATTTCTACCGCCCTCCCATCGTCGCCCATCTCGCCTCCCACTCTGCAAGATGATTCGCAAATTTTCTCTCCATGACCTCCAGAACGCCATAAGCCACATGTCCCTTCGCTATATGCTCCCAGGTATCTTTGCGGGAAACATACATGTCTATGTTTGACGGCCAACTAGGAATTTGTGCCGGGGTATCGTGGCTGAGGTGAGGCTCTTGAGTTGAATGCTTTGACGAGAATTCAGTATATTTTCTGGTGATAGATTAGAGAACTTCTGACATTTTTGGGAAACAAGAAATATATTTACTTGCTATTAGACGAGCATTTGGGCATCTTGAGAGCAGATATATAATCCAAGAAGCAAAACCTGGTCACGTGCTATGAGAAGGAAGAATCGATTTGGGCTTGACTAGTATGCTTCAGAGTAGTAGGAGTGGATGAATATTATGGTGCGAAAATCCGGTCCCAAGTTTGAGTACTTACAGAAACAAGATGGACAGCCATAGGGGCGCAAATCCCGAAAGTGTAAAAACCCACACCGATGAGAAAATGGTGGCATTAAAGTGTAGAAAGGAAATGTGAACAAATGTGAGCTGGCGAAGGAGAGATGAAGTGTAAGAAAGGAACCAAACTTGAAATGAGGCGCGAATGGAAGTGTAAAAACTGAAGTAGGTGAGTTGGAGCCGCGGAAGCTGCCACACTGCCACTTGACGAAATGTAGCATATTTGACCAGACGTTGGTACGGGGGTACTTTTAAATAACGTTTGATTCGCGTCAAGGGCAGGAACGAAGCTGGTAAAGTGTAAAAGTCCAAACTAGGAGGGAAGTAGTTGTTTGTGAATGCTTGGTCCGCGGATCGATCTTTCTTCACGCGTGCAAAGACCCCGGCCCCAGAACAGCAAGCGCGAGCTAGATGCCCGCAAAGCATGGCTTCCTCGGAACAAGTCAAATGCTCGATGAGGTTCCGTTTGACTTAGGAAGCAGCCGCTTGATCAACGTGTGTTTTTACACTTCACTTGAGGTCGTCTCCAATCGTCCCTTTGGTGGAACCCTCCACCTCCCCCAATGATGCTAGGCTGCAAGCGGTCTAGCCCCTCAGCCCCTGCTTTTACACTTCCCTTTGGCGAACCATCTCCAAGGTCCTCATCAACCCTGCGTTTTAATCTAGCAATCCATTGTCTATCCCTCAACCTCACAACCAGAAACCTCGGCCGAATTCTCCGAGGCTGCCTCAGCTATTTATGTCGAAGCTAGACGAACCACTGAGGCACAGCTGCCACCCTGTCTTCAACCTCAGTTCTGCGGAGGGCTCAACGCAATCAGCTACCCCGCTATCTTGATAAAGTGGAATCACCGTGTGATTCGCATTACGCTCCATCCCATGCCCAAGAAGCCAAGACGAGAAAGCAGCGAGTAATCCGAATCATGAATTCATTGCATCATACATTACCCACTGCGCAACTACAGTTAAAATACACTAAACCTCAAATCGCTCCAAAGAAAGAAGGGTCGTCCAGCGGCCGTTGCATGATTCGTAAGCAAACCAATTCATGCCTCGACCAAAGAAGTATGCAAGCCCAATCCCAATGTGGTACTAATCCAATAACGCTGTCCTCTGTTCCCTCAACACCCTTCCCATGACGAGTCTCCCGAAACCCTAGAAAAGGCCGCGTAAATCAAATAGCAGTCAAATTCGAAACCTCCCGAAATCGTTCAGCACTATAACCGTTGTACTCATTTTCCAGAATAACAGGCTCATGCGTCTGGACCCAAGCTTTCGTAGCAAGAGTAGGACTTTGCATTTCAGGGACAGTGATGGATGCTTTTGGGATCTCGGGCGTGGTCTGGATTTGCGCGTCCTCGAGGTGGTAGGTATGCGGTTGCATCTTGCGGCGTTCACGCTCGATGTAGAATGAGGGGTGGGAGAGGGGTACCTGCGTGGTTGTTAGGTGAGTGAGTGAGTGAAAAGAGGGTTGGGTAGTAGTACCTTGAGCATCACGCTTGCTTGGTAGATTCCCATGGTTTCCGAAACGTACTTTAGCCTGCCGCGTAAGTACATTTTTTGCGATGGTAACGCGAGATCTGAAGTTGCTGCCACACTAAAGGTTCATAGAGTTAGTAATGCCAATGAGATACCAGGCAAGATGGTTCGCAAGCAAGTGCTTTGCAATTGACTTACAACAGAGGCCACATTACGAATATTCCCCACAGACACTTCACGCTCTCGGTATCCTGAGTTCCACAAGCAAAGAAAGATTTATCCGCCATAGCCGCATTCTTATCCTTGTTCCAGCTGAAGAAGAACGGGCAGCTAGCAACAATATCTTCAATGAGCGGACGGCATACTTGCTGAGCCCTGGCGTACTCGAGAGTAAGTCTGTAATCTCTCGGGTGAGCTAACCAAGCTACACATCGGAGTGTAATTGACCAGATCACAATTCGGGAGGATCGAGCGACGTTTGTGTGGTATGCAATCCACATCTCTGAATAAGAGTCTATCCGCCCAGGATGGAATACAGAGGTGGCATAATCGATCGTCCCGTCGTCCTCGAACCATGCCTCGGATTTCGTTTGCCAGGATGGAGGTAGTGATGTGAACCAATCGCGATACTCTTCTTCCAGATCTTGGGCTCGTCTTAGCAAATTCAGAACATTCTCATGATTCGTTGTTGTTCTATAAATTCTATGCACAACCTTTAGTCAGCACTTCTACTTTCTCTGGTCCACTGGAAATGAAGCGTATGATGAGATCTCCATCACACGAGTTCTCTCTCTGACGCTTCAAAATCACGAGAATGTTTGTAAATGCACCTACACGCTCGTCGCCTTTTCGGTATCCGCTTTCAAGTTCGCCACGCGCAAATTCAAAGAAGCAAAAGCTCGTGTAGAGATGTCCGTTGGAGGAACGGCCATCCACCAGTCGTGATCGACGGCTTTCGAATTGGCAAGGTGCTGTATGGTCTAGTGGGAGATCAGTTTGGTTCTCGACAATTATTTGCCGATGGCGAAAAGGCTCACAGCAAGTGCCCTGACGCAATGCCACATCTCGCGGCCTGTAGGGTTTTGAAACTCTTTTGGGCCTCGGGCTTTGAGAAGCGCGGTGGCTCCATCCACGTGCGAATTCCAGGCTTGATGGGTCATTCTTGGTGCAGTGACTTGCTGTTTAATGGCGTTAGCTGCTGATTGCCAAGGGGAGTGATTAAATCTCAGCAGGAGAACCGCACGCAATTCATACCTCAAAGAATGACAGGAGCAAAACAGCACATAACGCGGAGTCGCTTGATGCTGTTTTAGGATCCCGTAGTGTTGAATTGATTTTTGTCAAGGCTTTAACGTAGCAAAGATCAGCCTGTGGAAGTAAGGCTTTGGAATTTGGTCGAGTTCCAAGAGAGGCGATTGCTACGGCCGCAAATGCTACAGACAAGCACGGATCTGGCTTATCTTTTCGAAGGTGAGGCAGTATAAAGTCTAAATAGCCTCTCAGGGTGCCCTGTTCTGGAAGTAGGACAAAATTGGCGAGAAAGAAACACGCTGCCTGTTGATCGATGGGTGTCGATATTTGGTGGGATATGAATCCGGAATAACGACTTGAATCATTTGATCCTGCCGAAGATACTGTGCTTTGGGAGGAGATGCTGCTAATTGACCCGTTGTTTGAATGTGTCTTTCTCGAAGATCTCCATGTTGGTAAGGTGTCATCGAATGCGGATGAATGAGATATGGAGATGGCCAAACCCTCGACTTGAGACTCATGGTCTGGACCAAAGAACAAGCGAGAATTGATCAAGCGACTGATCTTCCTATAATGACACAGGTAACATCAGAATCTTTGGCTGTTGCCCTCGACAATTGAGCAGATACGCACTTCTTTGTACTTTTAGTCTCATCACGAAGATTGAGTTCGAATGCATCCCGATAGCCTGGACATACTCGCTTCGACTTCTGGCATCGCATACAATTCGGCTTCCCTTCGTCACACTATTCATAGTCAGTAAGTCAACTTGCAAGATATGGCAACGACCAATGCTGAGAGTGTAGATCGTATTTCACATATCTCTAGGAGCAAGTACCTTTATTCGTCGGGCTCGACACATATAACAGCCTCTTGAAGGCTTTCCTGTGTTCACCATAATGATATCGGTTATTGCCCGGTTCACAGACTAAGAAAACTGGGTTCTGACGCGATTGGGTATCTGGGAGATATATTATTGAAAAGGAAGAGCTTGCGTGCATAAAATGGCAAACAAGGCGGCCGAAGTCATCCGAAGTAGATATATATCGCGTCACGCCCTTGCTTGTAAGCCGAAGTCTCGGCGGCTCTTGAGGTGCATCAGTTTCGATTGTCAGCCCAGTCAAAATGTACGTGCGCTGGAATTTGACAAGGTATATCCACGCCGATCTTCCATATGGTCCGATAATAAATTTTGATAGCCATTCATCGACTACGAAGTTCGAGGTTTGAGGACGCCAAGCATGGCAGTCGTTTGAAAGCCGGGGTGGGGTCACTGGCCCTTCCCCTTCTGAAGCGTGGAATTTGAGCTATGCAACTTGTACAATTGAAAAAGAAAGACGACAAGAATTCAGAATTACCACAATAAATTCAAAAGCACAATAGGTACGTGCAAAAGCAAGTTCACACTTGGAATTGCTCTATCCATTCACGTGTTCCACCGGCCTACTTCTAGGTATTTTCGTACGGACAATTTCCTCATTTGCGATGCGCCCATTAGGGAGTTCAAGAACGAGTCATACGGCTCCAGAGAAAGCGTCTCAGGTATGGGAAAACGACTGCCGCTCAGATGTGTCCGTGCCCAACTATTTAGCTGTGCAGCAAAGTTTCCGCGGGAAGGGTGAAACGGAAACCAAAACGCGGCAGAAACATGCAGCACTGCCGAAAAATCACATCAACAATTTTGGTGGGAACATCATCGACAATTGAGGCTCTTTTTATCCAATCAGTAGGCTGAGTCGCCGGTCAGAGATTTCGACTCAGCCTGCTAACCGATTTATGCCGTCTGAAGTCATATCCTGGGTACCCTTGCAACATCCCCACGTGAACAAGAATATCGAAAAGGCGCGCGAGTTTTATTCCGGGGCAGAAGTCTGTGCTCCAGCTCCTCGTTCAATGGCGGGCACGGGTTGCGCGATCTCCAGTCAGGGTATCTTTTCTTTCAGGGTTTACCTGATTCCCAAGCTTTTTCTTACAGCAAATTCGGATCGCTGTTCATCAAATGCATGAGTTTGGCTCAACAAATTGGCCCAAAAAAGGAAAATAAGCGTTGAACATCAACGTTTTGAGCCCTAGTCTTTTTGCGGTTCTTTTGGGAACAGTCTGTATTCCTTTGCATAGGCATAAGAGCATCTCGCCGAAATCTGTGACCCGTCAGAGGAGCCAGGACAGGGTTTGTTGAAGTTGGTCTTGGAAACCTCTTCCTCCAGTTGCGCCTCGGCTTGATCGGTGCACATGTCTTTCTTCATCTCAAACACCGAAAATGCCTTGACATGCGATCGTGCTGCGCCCACCTTTCTCTTCGCCGAAATGTTGCTTCCGTCGCGGAACCCGTTGAAGTAGAATTAAGCTCACATTACTTTAGCGGGAATGAAAGGAACGATTTGAAAGCATTCAGGAGGCCGTCCGGATTGGTAATAAAATATGTCGGCATCTGACAGCCCCTTGACTCAGCCCCTTCCCCAAAACATTGCCGAGATCCGGATCTACTCCAAGGATCTTGGTTGAGATTCTCCTTTAAGAGGGACCGTACTGTGGGGGGTATATCAAACTTCGCCCCCGTATCGGTCGAAGTTATCAAGGGCCTCGAGCATTTGCTTCCCGTCTCTTGGACCCCAATTGCGAATGTGCGGTGGATGCCTCTGGTGAAAGCACGAGCGTTGACAAGAAACTCTTCACGATCTCTTGACCTCCTGCCCACGTATTGTGAGAAGGGCCCAACTCTAAGTGTTTGAGTTGCACCTAAGTGTCCCGAATTGGCGCATAGTTGGCGCGAAAACTCTATATTCTGGGCCTGACAGAGAGACTCGGGCGTGATTGCAGCCGGGGAGGTGACTAACGAACTTGGAGGAATTTCGTGTGGGTGGTCAAGGGCCACGACGAAGACAGGCCAGTTGCTCCCCCAAAGGGAGTCAACGATGTGCATTAGAGAGCAGTTGTAGGACCTCATTTTTAGAGAGAAGCGAAATTCTTTTGCTATAATTTAAAAATGTAAGCGTGGCGGAAACATCTTGAAAGTACGAATTTATTTATATACCTAGGTAGGGAATTTGTACTTTCTTCGCACTTTCCTCGTCGGCACCATCTCCATTCATTCAGCCCGCAACCCCCCCCCCCCCCCCCCCCCCCCCCCCCCCACCCCCCCCCCCCCCCCCCCCCCCCCCCCCACCCCCCCCCGGCAAACCCTCACAACCCCTCACAACCCCTCAACCCTCTTCAAATGCCTCACCTCAAATCCATCTACAAACCCAACAACCCCCTTATACCTCTCAAACTCCTTCGTCTTCGCAAACCCCATATGCTGATCCATACTCTCAAACCCACTAAACAGCACCCATTCCTCCTTCCCTTCCCCTTCCTTCTCAATCCTCCAACCACCAACAACCTGCCATGGCTCCGTATAATTCTCCAAAAGCCCCTTCACACCATCAAACGTCTCCTGGAAACCACTCTTCTTCTCAGACGCAACAAAGTGCCTATTCAAACTCACAACTTCCGCCCCTTCAGTCCCAATAATCCCTCTCTTCCCCTCTGGTACGTCAAAAATGTCAACGTCAAGATGATACATCGTCATTTTCTCCGCATCGATATCATCTTTCAATAGCTTTAAAAGAGCCTGATTCTCAGGCGAAGGAAGGAATACCGCATGAGCAGCGACAGAAGACCAGCGACCGAGGATGTAGAGAACTGAGGGGTCTTCGATCTGGCGGTAGTAGTAGAATGTGTAGCCGGTCTCGGATTCGAGAACCTGCTTTGCGTGGAGGAGTTTTTGGTGGAGGGCGGGAGGAAGGGGTTCGTCTTGGGAGAGAGGAGTGATGAGGGGGATGATTGCTAGTTCTGTTACTGGCATTTTGGGTGGGAGAAGGAAAAGGTTTGGCTGAAAGAGGGTTGGGAAGGACAGATGTAATTCGCAGGTAGACGAGGGATTGAGGAGTTTTGAAATTGAAAAGCAAAGGCAAGTGACTAGAGGAACTATCGAGGGAATCTCGATTGTGGAGTGGAAGGAAGGAAACTTTATACATGTAGACTTGACCACGTGAATAATAGCAGGCAGGTGAGCTTACGTCAAACGCCGGGTCCATTGCGGAAGCTCGAGGAAACTTTAAGACGATGTAACGCCCTGCTGCTGGCCGCATTCCACTAAGTTGCAGACCGTAGAAGATTTCAAACGAGCAGATTGTGACTTCGGACTTTTGTGGTTCGGGTTTCGGAAGACTCGTTAGATTTGCATTGCTATCGCAATACAGCGCAGCGAATCCATGCCGCGGTATGCCAAGTTCAAAGACGCCTTTGCAAATGAAGTCCATCCATTCCCAACCCTTCAACGCTCCACCTCACACCCTATTTATGCGGTTCTCTTTCCCTTCTGGTTGCGTTTTGGGGTGTCGCCGATGCTAAGGTCTGCGGATTGCTTGTTAGTACTTAGATGGGTAGTTGTATTTTCGGGTAACTTGCTTGGTGGGAGACTTTGCTTCAGCTATGGAAAGGTTAGTAGAGGCTTTGAAATAATGATTTATGGGTCAACATACCTTCTCGACCTTCTCTGAGTCCTTGAGCACCAGGGTGTAGACGTATTTTTGGCTGGACGGTGTTAGATCCCAATTCCCACCGCCTTGAAATCCCCATGCAATCCCGAATATTACAGCTCCAATCTCAAACCCTGCCGAAATGTAATAGAAGTAGCTCGCAGGTTGACTTACCATCGGACCTAAACAATAAAAGTTAGCATTGAGTTACCAAGTGAAGCTAAAAGTAGCCCGTAACCCTCTTGTCTGCACAACGGTAGACACGCGCGGGCAGAAATTCCAAAGAGAGTCCACATACCTTGAACTTGACAATTGAGTTCTTCTTGTTGCGCTTGATGCGAGCAGCTGTTTTCTCGTCAGCCCTGTCCTTCGACCCAATAATTCTCCCCTTCCAAGCCCCTCTCCCTCTCCCCTCTCCAACCATAGTATATATTTTCGAGGGTCCTCTCCTAGTCAGGGAATAACGTACAGGAAGCATCCTTGCGTCTGCAAACCTCAATGAACTGTATAAAAATTCCAAATTAGCTCTTGCGCTTCCACAAATTTCCCAAGCTCTTGCGCATGCGCAATTGGGCGCAACGAGGATGAGACTCACGGCCTTGATATCTGAGATTTCGCGAGGCATCTTGTCGATTGGCGATTTTCGTCGGTGGTCGAGAAATTGTGGTTTGGAAATTTAATTTCTTGCTGTCGTTGATGCGACTTTGGAAATTCTTTGGTTGTGGGGTTAGTAAGCAAAGGACTCGGTTAGGAAATGCGGGGCCGGATTTTTGTGGCGTTGTTTCGTGTGGCTGGTGACGCGGTCTTCAAGGCTACAATTTGTGAAGGTGTCCTTTCATCGATTGAACTCTACAAAATAAGTCATTTTCCTCGAGGATAGGACTTTAGAATCCACCTGAAAACGTGCTCGTCTTTCTACAGAATTGACGGTAGTAGGAAAGTGTGTCGACTTTGATTTTCATCAGAAGCCCCGCCACCCCCTCAAAAGAGACTCAAAATGCCGACTCCTCTGGACAGAGCCCTTAACTCTCGAGTAAATATTCCATTCTGCATTTATGAATCCATGCTAATTCTTTAACAGAATACTTTTCTTGGTAATTCAAATTCACCTTTCTTCAATGTCCCACAATGTTTGGGACATTTCAATGTCAAGGTCAATTCGGGTACTAACATGGAAGTAGCATTCGCAGGTGTAGTCACAGCCGCTTCAGTATGGTCAATATGGGGCCAGGACATGTTTCCTAAGGAGGCTGATCCAACCGGTGGTAAGCGCGACTTTGATGTCCTTTCCTGATTTGATCCCTGGTTGACCTTCAACAGACCCCGAAAAGTGGACGCAGGAGGAATTGCGGAGATGGTTGGCTGCTGTAAGAAAACCTCCCTAAACTCTTCAACCCATAAGTTTCACTTTGGTTTGATATATCCAAAGCTTCTGTACAGGTCTTGAAAAGGGCGGGTGGACCCAGAATTCTTGACACCTTTGCGCTCCTTGGAAGCCTGGTAGAGACTCCAAGCTAGAACCACATGGCTAATAAATGCGCAGAGAAACTTACATCCGAACTCGAAAGATACCAAAGAGGAGCTATTGGAGCGGGTGAAAGCCAACATGAGGACCCCAAGGGCTTGATTACGAGATCAATTGGACTTGGGCTCCTGTAATCATGTTGATATCGTATATTGAGAATCAAGTTGTGTCAGCGTACGGAGTTTCGACCAAGTCGCCTTCGTGGTTGCAAAATTTGGTCAACGGTGGAATGCTTTGTCGAGTTCATTCCTCATCTGACGTGGAGAGAAGCAATATTATCGCTGCTCCCCAGCCTCGAATTCACAAACCAAAGCAATCGAATCTCATCATTCTCATGTCAAAGTATTCATATTAATGGACACATCATACTGCTGTGCATGATAAGTTCCTCCTGGTATTCTCTATCTCCCCTTTTATATGTATACTTCCCCCGCTCAGCTTCATCTTGCAATGTTCATTGATTCAGGTTTCCGCACCCTTGAACACCAGTATAATCCCAATAAGACCTCGCAAAATAATGTAATAGAAAGCTCGCAAGACCCCAGTCTCAAACTTCCGAATAATCAATTGCGAATAGAAAGAATCGAAAACGAGGAATGAGATAACAAGAAACTTCAAAGCAGAGCTTGAGAATCAGTTGCCGTAGATGGCATCAATTCTAGCCTGCAACCAATAGTAAGCTCTTCTTCTTCCTTGTGATCAGAATTCAGTGCTTACCTTTCGCTCAGCATTTTCCTTCTCCATCCGCTGCGCCTGCATCTCCAATCGTAAAACAGCCTCCCGCTGTGCCTCAAACGCCAACGCCTCCTTAGTCTCTTCCTCAAGTCTCTGCATCTCCTTCTGCGCAGCCGCAATACGAGCCTGGGCTCCCATAGTTCTGCGCTGGAACTCCTCTGTGAACTTTGCAGCCGGAGTCTCCGAGCGCTTGCGTGGCTGGAATTCCTCCGGCTCAGTGATCTCATCTGCCTTGCGCTTGACTGGAACCTCGATGCTTTCTCTCAAGACTCCGGCTAGGACATGGCTAAGGCAGGACTCTGGAGTACAAGTTGCGGTGTGCTGCTGTTCTGGAGCCAGGAGAGGACTGCTGGAGCGCTCCAGAGTTTGCTCCCAGTCCATCTGACCTTGGGTAGATGAACGAGATCTGGAAACAGTAGTATCGTTTTGCTCTTGCAGCTTTACGAATGGAGAGGGAATAATTGTTGCTGATCCAAAAGAAACACGACGGAGAAGAGGAGGGCTCGAACCAAGAATGGGACTACCGGGAACCGGACTGAAGTGACCAACGGCTGTATCTGGGGTACCGCGCTCCTCAATTTGAGGGGTGGAGATGCCCAGTCCATTGACAGGGAGATGAGACGGCTCTGAGATAACACGAGCAACGTCTCTAGGGTCCACAGCTTCAGTTGTATTGGATGCATAGGAGGACTCCTGCACGAGAGCTGGCGTGGGTACCTTTGAAGTGTCCAATGACTCAGAGAGGGATGCCCCAATAGCTTCGCTATTCTCCTGGGTGTTGTTGAAGGATTGTGTAGACTGGCTATCGATAACAATGGGTTCTATCGCAGTTGCAGGAGTCTGTGGCTTTGCATCAGTTGCAAAAGTGCTAGATGCGGTAATCTGAGCCTCCTGGGCGTCGGCGGGTTCGGCATTGTCTTCGGAAGCACTCCTAATATTCTCTGAAGAAATCTGTTCTAACACTGGTTTTCTCGCGGATGGCGGTGGGGTCATTGGCTGCCATTCTTGATCCTTGACGAGACCTTCGGTCGAAGTGCCATCTACCTCAGGAGCTTCGGTGGCCAATTTTGGCGTGCTTGGCTCATCTTCCATGGAACTAAATGTGAAGATATCATCATAATTATCAGGTCCCTCATTGGTTTTCTTACTGGCATCTTCAGCGATAGATGGGGATGGCTCTTTCTCAGGCGTTTCCTCTGTCGGTGGAATCGATCGGGGCAATTTACTCGCAACGCCACCTGATATTCCGAAAAGACTCATACCCTTCTTCTTTGGAGTCTTCTTTCTGGGCGAACTTGACGAGCTAATGTCTTTCGCCTTCAATTCGACGTCATTCTTGATGATTTGACTGAAAGCCGTATCAAATTGTACGTCGACATTGTTCTCGGGCACTGAAAACGAAAACGCAACTGACTCGGCAAGCGCAGGTGTGCTCTTGGGCTTGGTGATAGTTTCCTTTGACTTCGCAGAGGGTTCCGGCAGGAGAGGCGTTGTCTTCGGCTTACTAGCAGCCTTCGGAGCTGGAGGCGCGTGCTCGTCCTCGACTTGGCTCTTCTCAACTGGGAGTTCTTTCTTGCTGCACTCATCCTCAGCGGGAACATCGGCGGTAGTGTCCTGGTCTTCAGAGGGCGATGCGACAATTTCCTGTTCTTCTGCCTTCGGCTCGGAAGTAGCGACTGAACCATCTGGATAATCCGGGACATTCTTATACTTCAGCTTTCGGAGATTCTCGGCTGAAGCGAGGCGAAAAGTGCAAGAGGCGAAGAATTTGAATCCTTCCCGTGCTTCTGAGATGCGGTCCTTGGAGGGTTTGGTGTGCTTGGTTTCATTAGAAAATCTGCACATTATTAGTGAATCTCATTAGGCCCAGACGTGCGGGAATTCACTTACGCAACCTCAAACTCCGTGGGGCCTTCACTTGGCTTAAGGTCTGACCAGCGAGGGCACTTTTCGAAGTCGGGTGCTCTCTTGATTTCGTCCGCCTCTGAAGAGGTGCTTGCGCTAGCCGATGATTCCTCCTCAGGATACTTGCGCCATAATTGAAGTTCGATACAGCCGACACACGAAGAAGCTCCCTTTGAGAGCACTGTTCAAGACTATATCAGCTATGAGACACAGTAGTGTGGGTAGAAGATCCGCACCTTTAGTTGAATCTCTGCTCGCAACCTCGATTTGTCCCATCTTCAATCCCCTCTTCCTGCCATTTTCAAAGCGGTAGAACAAAACCTTATCGAAGACCGTCTTGTCTGTCGTCTTCTTGCCTTTGCCCTTTTTGATCTGGCTAGTAGCCCGAAGTACGCCGTCAACGACACAATCGACAAACTCCTCGACGCCGTCAGCTAAGGTGATAGCGGTGCGCACAGAGAGGATGTCCTTCGGGGCGGTCAAGACGTAGCAGCCAAACTTGTTACCGTCGGCGGGAATATTGAATTCTTGGGCATCCTTCTCATTGAGAAAGAGTAAGACTTCACCTTTGACGGTGTCGCCTGTTGGGCTGGCAGCTTTGAACTTCATGGTGATAGACTGTTCAATTGACGTTCTCAAAGTCAGAGCTGGTGATGAAGATTGAGGGTAGTGCGAGTCGCAAGAGGTGAATCTGAGCTGAGATCGAAATTGAAAGATAGCCAGGCAAGTGGTCGACAGTGACAGGTTGTCGGGGGATACAAGCGTAGGAGTAGGAAAAATATGCAAATAAGCAGCCTCAAAAATTATTGCGCGGGGGTTCGAAGATAATGCTGTGATCTAAGTCGGAGGGAATAAATTGATGTGAAGCTGAAGCGGAGAGCGGAGAGCGAGCGTTCGTTGACAAACGGGCCAGTGGAATCAAGAAGAACCGAGATCGCGACTTGAGGAGAACAGTAATGCTGAAGATATGAGGTAGAAGTTGGATTGGGGGGAAAGGGATGGTTTGTTGATGAGAAGTGAATATGGTGACCGTCGAAAAATAGAAATGGTAGAGAGGGACGTTGGCGATGGGTGAGTAATTGAATGTTGAGTATCCGGCAACGGATTGAATACCATTGACTCCTGCTATACGGATTCGTCAGCGAGATCGCAAATTCTAGAGTCAACCCATTACGTACCTCCGATCCAGTTTGTTCCAGGTCTGGCCTCCGCATCATGTCTCAAAGACATCGACTTTGATTTTATTGGAGAGTGACTTATGGTCATTATTACCAGAGTCAAATTCGACTCAACCACAGATAGATAGACTATGCTTTAATCTCTTCGCCAATGATCTATTTGAATTGCAAATCGAGCCCGAAATCGAGGCACAGTAAATTCCATTGATTCTCAAAATAGTCCCCGCCTCCAATTTGCGTTCTCAGAAGCACAATGAATTTTAATTCCAATGGCATACCGAGTGAGTTGATTGGTAACCCCCGTATCACCAGTCATTTTGGGGTGTACAATTCTGACCACTTTAGAATGGGCATCTCGATTTCCCATTCTCCTCCACCTCATTCATACTCTTTCATATCGGGGGCTTTCCGAACAATGCTTTTCTTGATCGGGAGTAAAGTATTCTTTATGCGTGGCAATCTGCATTTCAAAGCACCAGCCTGAATGTTTGACTTTGCACTATAAAAAACCGCAAATTAGAACAAACTCGATACACGGAACGAGAGGGTCCAACCTAGCCATTTCTTCTGGGGCTTGTCCTTCTTGTTTGTGAAGTCCCAATTTGGGACCAACTGCGGAAGAGCGAGATATTAGTATTGGCTCCGCCTTGAGAAATGTGGGATAGAAAAGCAGAAGAATAGAAAATGAGCCATGGCTCCTCCAGTATCCGGGAGTGAAAATCTAAGAAGCTTACCAACACGTTGTCCGTAAAACCCCGCGCTTCGTCACTAGAAGTTCCAGAGTCAGCCTCATTCTCAATACATTTTTGGACCTAGAGCTGGGCAACTTTGAAAGCTGGCGCTTTTAGATTGACCTACTCTGAATATTTCACACTTCCATTGACCATAACCAGAATGCTCATCTTCTTTCCCGCCGCATTCGGCTCCAATAAGTTCTCTGGAGCACCAACGGTGAAGTTCGGATTTATAACATGGCAGTCGAAAGACTGGGCTTCGTAGTGGGTCTTCGCAGGCTGGTTGTTGAAAATCTCTTGGAGGTCCGCAGGATCAACCTATCGAGAAGCCAATTCAGTTTTGTTCATACAGTGTCCCTTGGGAATGGGATAATAAGTCCTGACTCACCACGATGTTGCCGTTGACTGTGATATCCGGTTTGAGGGGCGAGTCAGGGACCATTTTGACATAGAAGGAAGCAAGCTCTCTGCCACCAGTTGGTCTATTCCAAGTTGAATAGTAAGAATTGACAAATAATTCGGCAGCTGTAAGGATCTTAGTTATTTTCTTCTATCTTATGAAGCCGCTTTTACCTTCGACGGCCACTTTGACCTCGACGTCTTCAGCAAGCCCCGCCATTCTTGGAATTCGCGGAATAAAGGATTTCGAGAAAGATGCCCGCGGCTGCTTTTTAGCTAAATATCGCTAGGTATCGATGTACGTAGTCTGCCTAAATAGAGAAAGACTTGAAATAATTCCTGGGATGTTTGTAGGTTTTGAAGGCTGCAGCTGAAATTCCGTTTGATGGTGTCAGCCTTGTCGGGACGATCGGTCGCCGTGCGGCCGCAAACTCCGACCCACCAAAATTTCCGGAACGTCGACGCGTCGATAGACTTGAGCGTCAACTATGAATATTCGAAGTCTATCCTCGCCCTTTCGAGGTCAATTAAGACCGAGGGTGACCGCGCGGTGGAGAACTCCCTGGATATGTGATTCTTGCAGGATAAGAGACCCTCCAAGGGCATTATTTTCAAGCTCCATGCGCGCCCTGGAAAAGCCATTTTACATTACCTCTCCTATATTCTACGTCAATGCCGGTAAGTATCCGGATACCATCTGTACGCTTTTAGACTAACACTTCTGCCCAATAGCCCCTCATGTCGGACATCTTTACACAATGGTCCTCACGGACGTTCTCAAACGATGGCAAGTTTTGCGAGGAAAGAAGGCGATATTATGTACAGGGACGGACGAACATGGGATGAAGATCCAACAGGCAGCTGCAAAAGCAAAGATGCCCCCGAAAGAATTCTGCGACTTGACATCTCAAACCTTTGTTAATCTGGCGGAACGAGTTGGACTCTCTCACGATCGATTTATACGGACAACGGACGAGGACCACAAAGAGGCCGTGCAACACATTTGGTATGTGTTGAAGGCCCGAGGTTACATTTACGAATCGAAACATGAAGGGTGGTATTGTGTCAGCGATGAAACGTATTATCCAGAATCGGCCATTGAGAAGCGCTTGGATCCATTTACGGGGAAGACTTTCATGGCATCACAAGAGACGGGAAAAGAGGTGGAATGGAGCTCTGAATCAAATTATCATTTCCGGTTATCTGCGTTCAAGGATCAGCTGCTCGATTTCTACAATGAGAATCCGGAATTCGTAGTGCCAGCGACTCGGATGAGTGATGTAGTCAATTGGGTATCAGCGGGCCTCGAAGATCTCTCCATATCTCGACCTGTTGAAAGACTGTCCTGGGGTGTACGGGTTCCAGATGACCCGACACAAACGATATACGTATGGCTTGATGCTCTCATTAACTACATTACAAAAGCTGGCTACCCTTGGGCCCCCGGAAGTGAGTCGGCCGGAGGATGGCCGGCTGATGTTCAGGTCATTGGAAAAGATATCGTGCGATTTCATTGCATATACTGGCCAGCATTTCTTCTCGCCTTAGATATTCCACCACCGAAGCAGATCTTGGCCCATGCCCATTGGACTATGGGAAGTCAGAAAATGTCCAAATCGACTGGAAACGTCGTCAATCCTCTCCATGCCATGGATCGCTTCGGAGTCGATGTGATGAGGTACTATCTTGCTCATGATGGCGGCATTAAAAATGATTCGGACTATGGGAACAACCTCATTGTGGAGAGATATAAGAAGGGACTACAGAGAGGTATTGGGAACCTTGCGAGCAGAATCACCCGGCCGAAAATCTGGAGTGTGAGAAAAGCTGTTGAGTCAGCTAGAGATGGCACGTTGCGCAGGGCAGGAGCAGCAACCAAAGAGCAAGCGCAAATGTTGAAGGACCTCTCCTTTCTAGTCAATCAGAAGATGGAGCAACTGGATCCTGGGGCCGCATTGCAGCAAATAATGGCTGCTGTTTATGAGGTCATGTCACTTTTTCTTCTATATCCTCATGCGCTGACATTCAACTAGACGAACAGATACCTCCAAGCTCGAGCGCCGTGGATTCTAGCAAAGACTCAGGACATAAGACAGCCAAGACTCGCAAGTGAGGATGGAGGTAAGCGGCGTCACCCTACTCCTCATCGGCGCAAGAAAGCTCAATATATGGAAAAAGAAAACCTCCCGACCCTCGAGGGTCACGTCTTAGACCGCCCCACACAAGACCTCAACCAACTCAAAATCGAACGTTGCGTCTTCCATTGCGCGGAAGCTCTTCGGATTGCCGGTATCCTTCTCCAACCTTACATGCCTACCAAAGCTGCGCAGCTTCTTGATATGCTGGGCGTAGACGAATCGCGGAGGACGTTCGAAGATGCTCAGTTTGAGGCGGATTATACGTATGGAGAACCGAAGCTATCGCCAGGGAAAGGTGCAGATGACTCCTTGTTTCCTCCACTCAGTGTGGAAAATTAAAGGGGTCAATTGTCGACGGCAGGAAGACGTTGTACATTACTGATGACTGTACATGTATGTATTGTAGTAGAAAAAGATACCCTGGGCACCTCCTTGCGATGCGATCGAACGGACAGGGCAAGTCACAGCCTTGCATCGTCGTGGGCATGTGCCAAAAGTAGGCCAAGTTGTGATCAAATTCTCCTTTTGGCTCTACTGCTCGCATATGGAAAAAGACTTAGCCCAAAAAGAGAGAGTCAGAGGTGCACTCTGTAGCAAGAAATCTCGCTATCCCTTCCAGAAGTGTGGGCTGTATATCAATCATAATCAAAATGCTTTCTGCTTGCCTTCGTTTCATTTATTTGATTGCGCAGAAGGTGCTTAGCAGGATGGCGGTGTCGTCTAGGAAGGGGCGGAAAACGCAACTTCCTCATGGACGACCATGTTACCGGAAAACCGCCAAATTGAAATTTGCCCGTGAAACTCTTACTTTCCAGGTTCAACAAAGTATCTGTTTGCATGCCTGGCATCGCCTTGAATTTTTAACCCCCCGATTCCTCCTTCGAGTCTTTCGGGATACGAGATCTGAACTTGCGCATTGCCTGAGCTAGCTGTCGAATCTTGAAGAGGAGCACCTTCAATTCAGCGTTTTTACCTGCGGCATATCTCTTTCGAAGATTCTTGTTCGTTGAAATTACGGAACTCTCAGCATGTAAGCTCTCGCCATTCAATACAGAGTTCCTCGTATTCTTCAATTCAAACCTCACCGTGGGAGAGATCATCTGCTAATTCAATCCAAAGACGAGGTTCAAGCTGATCAATTCACTTTCAACGGAGGCTGAGAAAGACTAGCGAGAAGCTACCTTCCAACGAAGTGCGGATCATCCGCACTATCCAGCAAGTTGAAAGGATCACCGAGGCATCGACGATGGATTACGAAGGTCCTTTGATGGAAAGGGGGCCTACCGAGGGATATTACTGCCATCAATGCACCTGGGGAGATAGAGCGGGTGCAAAGAGACTCTGGGACTTTGGTACACTCTTCACTCATGCGACCAGCATCAGACCGCATAACCACTCTGGTCATAGGTTGTGGCAGTATCGTACGCGCTCTCAACATTGACATTGGAAGCCACGCTGATGACTCGAGTAGTGAATGATGCTCCATATGTGCAACGAATACCGGATCAAGGAAACAGTGGTGTTGAAGAGCCCATTGAGCCTCTAGAATGCTTCATGATCCTTGAGGTAGACGGCCATGTAGGATTCCAAAAAATGTCAGCAGCTGTTATGGCCGCGAAACCGAAGGACGTTCGCCACACCATTTTTACCAAATATCAACTACCTATGCTAGAGTATATGCCGACTTACGTACAACAATTTGCGCACGAACTCCGTAGCATGCCGCACTTGCGGAACGCGAGTCTCCGAACAATGGGTCCCATCATTGACTCTCTACTTGCGGATGCTGGTACTCGAGGAACACAAATTGAGCGCAATCCAAAAGAACGGCTAGTGCTAGACAAAGAAGGCAATACAGCAGGCACGAAATGGTACAACGACGATGATTCTGCCATGACATCGAAGATGGGAATGGAAGCGCCCAAGCCAGAGCAGACTGACACGGAATCTGAAGGTATACAGGGAGAAGGGAATTTTGAATACAAAATCAATTATGATATTATATCTACGGAGGACACCTACACAATGCCGCCGATAACCATGGCTTCTGGACAACTACCTCACAGGGAAGCTGTGATGGGCTCCACCACAGTGAGGTTTTCTCCAGCCGGTGTCACCAAAGTTTTTCTACCACCAAAGCGAGATTCTTGAAACGGCCTTTGAAGAATGTTACAGCAGGCTGCAGACTCGTGTGAGGCATTCGTGTATGCGACTTGTTGCAACGTTGAGAGATGTATCACAAACTTGTGACTCTCGATTCGAGAGCTGGGCTCTCTGTTGATGACGCCGCCCCGAAGCAGTAGCTTGAAGATTAGCTCTCTGTAAGAATACTTATTCCAGCTGGTGGGAGGCGTTAGAATCAAGAGCAGAATCGACTTCTGCGTCGTAGACACCCAATTGAGATACCCGTTTGATCCAAAACATCTTCCATGCACTTGCCTTCTAATCCGAAAATTAAACTGCACCAGCAATTCATCAAGATGTCCCCGGACAAAAACTCACACTAGAGTCTCAAGATTTAAACTCATATGTAATTAAACACTCCCAGAACTTAAAGACATCCCTTGACAGGCGACAGAAGCAAGCTGTGAATTACGAGGAGAAGATGATTTTTCGCTGCAGACCTTGAAGGAAGGACTTTGGCATTGTTGCTATGAATGCCTACATGTACTGAAATAAGCAACATATTGACGGCTATTGCGGGCTAGTATTAGAACCTGGAAGTCTTTCGTGGCGTGGTTACCTAACCACTAGGTCCTACCCATCTTCCTCTGCAATTCTTTGTATCTCTTCTATAGCCTCGGTGATTGTCGAAATGGGAATCAATTTTGGAAGTTCCAAGCCTGAAATGAAGTAATGTCTTTAACTAGGAAGGTCTTTGGTAAAAGCTATCACCTGTTGATTGCAGGGCAAGGAGTTCAAATTTAAGCTTGACTGGAATGTTGAGACGTAACTTTTCATTTTTCAATTTAAAAATGAGTTTTTGTGTAGACCATAATCAAAGATTTTACAGAGTTCATGCCTTTGCTTGCATTCATGACATAGATTTGGCCCAGAGGGCAGGAATGAAAAGGAATGTCGTCCCCTGATTGTCGTTTAAGGTTCGGCTGCATCTGCAGGGCGGCAATTTAGGCGCGGGAACACCAAGCTGGAGGACACATCGTCCCGTGCAACAAGCTTACAACTACTAGCCCGCACCTCCACGGGATTCATTTTTACAAACAATCCATCTATTCATTCCTTACTGGCAACAAGATGGATTTCCTTCAGGTAGGCCCTTAATTTCATCCCCATTTACGAACGACAAAGCTAACAAACTCCAGCGCCTTGCCCGCATCCTTGACCGGCCTCTATTCCCCTGGAAGAAGCTCATCATCGGCTTCTCCCTCGCCCAATATGTCTTCGAAGGCTTCCTCTCCCTACGCCAATACCAAGTTCTAAAACAGACCAAACCACCTAAAGTCCTTAAGAACGAAGTCTCCCAAGAAGTCTTCGACAAATCCCAAGCATACGGCCGCGCAAAGGCAAAGTTCGGTCTCTTCAGCGGGCTCTTCGGTCAGATCCAAAACACGGCATTCATCTACTTCGACGTACTCCCTAAATTGTGGTCCCTTACAGGATCATGGCTTCTGTCTTACGCGCCTGCCCGCTTCTCCGGTGAAATCTCGCACAGCATCATCTTCGTCCTTACGTTTATCGTCATACAACAAGTTCTATCACTGCCGACATCGATCTACCATACCTTTGTACTAGAAGAGAAATTTGGGTTCAACAAGCAAACACCTAAGCTGTTCGTCATGGACTTGTTGAAGTCGCAGATGCTGGCATTTGTTCTTGCTCCTCCGATCTTAGCTGCTTTCTTGGCCATTGTGCAGAAGACTGGAAACAGCTTCTTCTATTATCTCTGGTTGTTTGGTGCTGGATTACAGGTTTTCATGATCACTATCTACCCGATTACGATCTTGCCGCTGTTCAACAAGCTTTCCCCGTTGGAGCCTGGCGATTTGAAGACTGGTGTTGAGGGACTGGCTGATCGCTTGAAGTTTCCGTTGCATGAACTTTATGTTATTGATGGTAGCAAGAGAAGTGCGCACAGTAATGCGTATTTCTTTGGTATGCCATGGAAGAAACACATTGTCATCTACGATACCCTGATTGAGAAGAGCGAGACACAAGAAGTCGTCGCTGTTCTTGCACACGAACTTGGTCACTGGAGCTTGGGACATACAACGAGGTTGTTTGGAATTTCCCAGGTATGCATTATCCTGAACTGGCTTTGAATTCTCATATTAACAGCTTTACAGGCCCATTTCTTCTACATCTTCGCCCTATTCTCCGTTTTCATTAACAACAAATCCCTCTACCAATCCTTCGGCTTCCACAAGGAATTCCCCATCATAATCGGCTTCATCCTGTTCTCTGACGCCCTGGCACCAATGGACACAGTCATCAAGCTCCTGATGAACATCCTCAGCCGAAGATACGAGTTCCAAGCCGACGAATTCGCACAGGGGTTGGGATACTCGACTGAACTCGCTCGTTCGTTGATCAAGCTCCAGATCCAGAATCTGAGCACGATGGACGCGGATTGGATGTATGCTAGCTACCACTTCTCGCATCCGATTTTGTCGGAGAGACTGGGTGCGTTGGGTTGGGTCGATGAGAAGGCTGTAGTGTCGGATTCGAAGGATGACAAGCCCGAGAAGGCCACTGGGAGGGAGCTGTAGATTGTAGAAATATCAATGAAGCGTAGGCCCCCATATGTCGTCGTAAATATCGTGTCGCTGTGTTCGTGATCAAGCGTCTGCATTTTTCCTCTCCCGCTCTGCCTGCTTTTGCCTCTGCGCTTCCTTCAGTCTGGCCTTTTTCTCCGCCTTCTTAGCCTCCTTATCTTTTGGCTTCTTAACTTTCAAGTCCGTAGCGTCATGCTTCGTCTTCACTTTCTTCGCTTTCGGCGCATCAACATCCACCTCCGAGTCCTCCCCAGTGCCCTTCTCCACAACCTCATCCTCGTTCCCCTCTCCACTGTCAGCAACCACCGTCTGCCTAGGCCCAATATCCCCCTCCTCAATACTCTGTTCCCTCTGATAATCCTCTAAATCCTGCCACTCCCCCTCTGCCTCCCCCGTCTTATTTGTCCCATCATCCATGCCCTCCGCAACAGCCACACCCTGCCCCTCGTTCAATTCCAGCGTAGGAGCAAGCCATTCGCCCTTCAACCCTGCTTCAACTCGTTGTAAATTGTGTAATGTGACGGAAGAGCTAGAACCTGCTGTCGGGCCTGAAGCTTCGAGTCGTGCGTTGGGGAGGAGATGCGGTGTTGTTGATGTTGCGGCGAGGTAGGAGGAGAGGTATTTGAGGGCTATTTCTTGGGAGACTGGAATTGAGGGGACTGTACGATGAGGCGGAAATGCAGACATGGTTGCGATTTTCAATTGTATGCAAAAATAAATATCACTGGTCTTTGAAGGTTTGCGCGTGAATCTCGAGCTCTGGGATTTTTTTGGGGGATGCGGCCGCTCGCTAGCGTGGATCGAACGACAACTTCTCGATATCAACTTCAACCTTGAGCTTCAGATACACCTGCAAAGCAAATACAACCAAAATGCTGTGTCTCCGCTGCTCAAGGGGCTTAAGTGCCTTTTCAAAACTCCCAATTACCTCCACGTCTCGAACAGCGCAACGATTAACCACCTCCTCCACACGGTATGCAATCCCACCTCCCTTCTCAACCCCATCTAACCCTCCCCCCAGAACATTTAGCTCCTTCACCACCCCCCGCCCAACCCTCTCCTCCTCCTTCCGACCCTCCCTCTCAAACTCCGCAACAACAGCCCCAAGCACAGCTCAAGAAGCAGCAATCCTACCCTTCAAAATCAGCACACACCCAGCGATGGAGTCAATGCAAGTCCGCTGCGCGCCGAGGAATACGTTTAGCCCGAGTCATTTTGTGAGGAAGAGACGGCATGGGTTTTTGACCAGGTTGAAGAGTAGGACGGGCAGGATGATTTTGAAGAGGAGGAGGGCGAAGAAGAGGAGTACTTTGAGCCATTGAGGGATGGATGGTGTAGCATACGGGAAATTGGGATAAGGGTGTGTACGAATATGGGTCTGTGCAAATAGAGGACGTCATTGTTACTGTCTAGTTTGTCTGGCGTGGATGCATTCTTTTGCTTGATTCAGTTGCTGTGACTGTTTTGAATTCCAGCTCGAGCATCCTGCACAGTTCTTCCGAGTCCGTGGTGTGTTCGTCCTACTTGCCCTTTGTGCTATTAAGTTACTCGTGTGCGCCAAAGGAACGGCCATTATTCTCTGATATCAATTTAATCCTGCGTTCATCACTTCCGAATAACTCACAAGAGCTGGTACGTTCTAGTGACCCTAGAGTGTACATTCCCTTCAAATCGCACCTGGTTTCCCCAAAACCGCAGCGAACATTGCTGACTAGAAGTTCAGAAATATTTAGGATTGAACGGGGTTGGATGTCCAATCTCGACAGGCAACTATGAGTGTGTCACAATCTCAAATGCTTAAGACGGGTTCAAGAGACTTTCATTGCACACACTCTTCTACCAATAATGACTCAATCCCATAGCATCTTAGCAATACCTTCCGAGTTGACAATAACAGAAAACAAAGAAACCCTCCGAAGCACTCTCATCTTCTCATGGGTCTCCTTTCATATCTCAACTCCATGGGAAACAATCTGCCTGAGCACCATTTCTGCCGAGGCAACGGTCCTGCACTCAGGTTCACACTCAAACGGTCACCTCAATCGAGCTGGAAACATTACGATGAGGGTAAATGCTCATTGGCCTGGTTTGCTTATAGGCAGGGTGACTGATGGCGGTCCAAATTACGGTCTTTGTGAAATAGTCATCCAGACAAAACTCGAGCTCCCCCTGGTCGAGGCATATTTTGTCGCCATCGGCTGACCTGTCTTTTATATCAGTGACACTTTTTCCCAGACGTCGAAACCGCCAGAAGACTTACAATTCACAGGGATAACCATGAGTAATGGTGAAATGGGTGCAGTCTGAGCCCAGACTGCGTGCAGTCCACGTTACAGAAGCATCCCTGCAATCATAAATGCCCCCTTGGTATTTCGGGTTATCTGAAAGAAGGCTGTAGTACTTCAAATTTCCGCGGCACGGTGTAATGAAACCCTGAGGAATTTGAGTGGGCGAGTCTGTAATGTTAAAGGACCAACTACAGAAACATTAGTATTGACCCCACTGTGGAGTTTAAAGAATTGACTCACATGCCACCAATGCCCATGGCTCTCTGCTCTGGCTCGAAGATTTCGAAGTCGTTGATGATCCAAGGAACAGGGACCTCGAACGAGTCGGCTTTGCAGACGGCAACAACAGCTGCGATGACGGCGAGAGCGAGAGCGAAGGACTTCATCTTGGCTGCGGAGGAGGCTGAACAAGAATGCTTCAGAAGAATGGAAAGATTATGAGCAAGAGTGATGAGCAATGGAGCTGTGGGGTAATCTGCGAGTTGTGGTTGAAGATGCGGATGTGGATGTTGATGAAGGAAGAAGAAGGGAATTGGGGGAGAGAACTCCTTTCATGGGGTGGGCGGCGACCGAGAGGTCAGT